>Ga0272442_10001154_pt1 | contig 40711 bp, 61 predicted proteins | sample SSMForm2O_FD_200262 | JGI IMG/M metagenome (GOLD analysis project Ga0272442, IMG submission 200262) | Marine sediment archaeal communities from Little Sippewissett salt marsh, Falmouth, MA, United States - SSM-Form-2O | ecosystem: Environmental > Aquatic > Marine > Wetlands > Sediment ...
GGATTTGTATTTGGATGACCTATTGAGCGAATCCCAGCAAAACAGGCCGCGCAAGGTGTTGCGACTCATCCGCCAGTTGCAGGTTGTCGAGGCGTGGATCAAGGCGCGTTCGGAAGGCATGCAGAGAGCATTGTCCGAGATCGAACGCCAGCAGGGCAAGTGGCAGGTAACAATCGATAGCGAGATCGCCCTGTACGAACTGAGAGGTGACAAATGACCGCGATTACGGGACAGATGCTGGACAGTGACCATAATAGCAATTCCGACTTCGGCACGGTTACGACCAAAAACGATGTAGACGTTGACTTCGTGAAAAAGTACAGAAGGCCAAAATTCTGCGGCGAAGCATGCGATGAGGCGGGACAGTGGCTTGCCTCGCTTGGAAACAAAATGGGACTGAGTGGAATCTATATCAACCTGCCGCACTGGTCGGTTGGATACGCTATCGAAATACACCGGGAAAAGGGCCATTCGTTCGGCGTGCTCAATGCAGTCAGGGGCGTATACAATCCAGAATCATCGCTCCTTTTCGGCACGCAATCGCAACAGATTTCAAGTGCGATATTCCCGCCGCCGGTGATGGTGCGGCCCCGTGAATTCATGCGCCGACTGAAAGTCCTGCGGTCCATCCCCGAGTGGTGCGAGCAGCGGATTGAAAGTATCGAACTCGCGGAGCGGCGCATCTACGAGGCTCAAAAAAAGTGGGCCGAGGAAATGAATGCAGAACTGGCGCTCGAGAAGATGAAGGAAAAAGAAGAGGTCGTTGTGGACGTGGACATACCATTTTAACCGGGAGGGAAATGCCATGGAGTTGAATCAACACGAGCGGAACGGCGTCTGCTTTTTAATACCGTTCCTCCTCGCCTGTCTGTTTTTTTTCTGGGCGGTGCTCAAACACAAGCCCGTCGAAACTAAGACCCGGACCATCATCAAGCCCATGCTCGTAATGCCCGTGAGCGGAAAGGAGGAACGGTCGTAGCTATTAAGGCGGGGAAATCGCGGCCCCGTAATCCGTTTTCGATACACTCGGGCACTGTACCCCGTGTAGCCCGCGACAGGCCACAACTTAGCAGGAGGGAAAAAATTGATCAAGCCTCACCCTAAGGCTTTTGACGTGCCCATCAAAGACATCCTGCCGAAACGAAGCGACGTGCCGGAGGAATTCTTCGATCATTACAACAAGTGGCATAATTTCGTTTCGGACATGTTCTTCGCCGGAGGGAAGTTGCCCCCGGTGAAAGAGGGCGTCGATCTGGCGCAGGCCGCCCGACACATGAAGGCGGTTCTCAGCAGTTGGGAACCGGAACACAATCACAAGATCGCGGGCGTCGCGTATCTTGCTTCGCAGTGGTTCATTCTGGATGAGGAGAAGAAAGATGAAGAGAATGATGCTGATTCTGATTAGTGCGTTCCTGCTGGCCGGTTGCGGCCCGAAGGTGATTCCCACAAACACGCTGGACTCGAAGATCAAGCGCCCTGAGAAAAACTGGGAAGATGTGGAGTTGTTCTATAAGCGGAAACCCGAGCGCCCTTACAAGCAGATCGCGCTGCTGGAATGGAACACGTCGAGTAGTTTCGGCAGCACGATGAAGGGCTTTCGCAAGAAGGCCGCAAAGCTCGGGGCCGACGCGATCATCGTCGATGAGATGACCAACCGAGGCCAATACATCTACACCTTCGCGAACCCGGAGTCTCCGGTCCCCGTTCGGATTCCCGAGCGGCAGGCCACGGCCCGCGCCATCATCTGGGAGTGAGCCATGGCCTACGATTTGATGATCAATGATCCGGTGCTGTACTGGACACTGAAAGTCGAGCAGGTTGAGAAGCGCCGCCGATTGCTGGTCTACGTGGATGCGCCCGAACAGGTACTCGATCAGTGTCGCATGGTGCTGGAGATGGCCCGAGATCGACTCCGGGAGAGTCTTGAACTGGTCGCCGAGGATGAAAACTTCGGGGCCATGAAGACATAGTTTTCGGAAAACCCTTGCAGGAATCGGAAACTTTTGTTAATCGTCTTCGGGCATGGATCAGAGCGTTCTTAAACGTGCTCAAGCGGCACTCGACAAGAGGCAATCCAAGCTGAGATCTAGGGGCCTCTCCGCAAACGAGCGCCTCGACATCGACCGTGCCGCTTGGGCCGAAATCAATGTTCTGTGCGGCGGGCTGGCCCCCGTGCTCGTGCGTCGCCATGGCGGTGACTGGCTTGCCGCATGGATTTTCGACCGGCTCGACAAGTCCCACCGCCTGCTCGTCATTCTAGGCGACCAGTGGCGATTCATTCGCGTTCGCGAAAGCGCAAAGATCATCGAAGTTCCCGATACCTGTAAAGAGCAATTCCGCGTCGTCTGCATGCATCAGCGGCAGTTCTTCGACGCGGTGGAATGCCTGAAACAGGAGATCGGAAAATGAGTTACAAAACGAGAAACATCGGACCCGGACTGTACCCGAACAAGGTCCGCCGGGAAAAATTCCTGACGCTCGAAGAAGTCTACGCTATCCTGCATGCCATCGAGAAATACAAAGAAGAACGCTGGCGGCGCGACCATGCCATGGTGTTCTTCGGATTCTACCTCGGCCTTCGCGTGAGCGAGTGCTCAATACTCGAGCGCGATTGTTTCAAGGACTTGAAAAGCCGGGGTGTCGTATACGTTACGCGCCTCAAGCGCATGAAGCGAATCGACTGGATTTGCAGCAACCCGGATTGCCGAAAGAAACTGCGCGTAAGCGCAAAGCGAATAGGCAAGAACCAGACCTGTCCGAAATGCGAGACCATTACCGCGATCACATCGGACGAAGACATTCCTGAAGATCGGGAGATGCAGACCATTCCATTCGTTGAGACGCACGTGGCCGAATACGCCCATGAATACCTCGACCGCATGCGGCCCGATCAGCGATACCTGATCGAGAGTTATCCCGGCACGCCCTGTTCAAGCCGGATGATCAGGTACTGTTTCAAGCACTACGCCCGCTTGGCCGGTCTTTCCCCGGTGATCAGTTATCACGCGCTTCGGCACGGGCGCGGTGCGCAACTGTACGATCTGTTTCAAGACCAGTTGCAGGTAAAAGAAATGCTCGGGCATGCAAGCCTTCACAGTAGCGAGTTCTACATGCATCTCACGCCGCAGAAGATCAAGGACCGGCGTGCGAAGCTGGACTCCCAGCATCGAAAGGAAACCTGATGAGCAAGAAGACGTTCAAGACGCATAACGCCATCGTCCATCACAGCAAGGAAAAGGGCCGTCAACCGAAGAGCGCCCTGACGCTGGCCAAGGCGGGCAAGGATGATCGTGCGTCGGCAAAACGCGGTGCGCGTATCGACGGGAGAAAACTGGAAAACGACCGGCGCGTCCTTGAATTGCATATCGCCAAGCTGGAAGGCGTGCTGAGTCAGGTGGAACGCGAGGATCCGCAGGAAAAAGAGGAATGGGGCAGCATGAATCTATTCTGCCTCCAAGATGAGTGGCGCGTTTTCTTCGAGAAGGAACCCCCGAAGGGAATCGAGGATCCCGACGAATTTCGCAAGGAGTTCGCGAAGATGTCGCATATCCGGCGCGAGATGCTTTTGTCCTACCATGCTTTCTTGAGTACACACATCATTGCGTCCGGGGTCGTACACCTGAGCGATTATCTGTGTATCCAGATTCCGAGCGAGAAGAAGAACGGCAAGGTCACGCGCCTGTCGCTCGGCGATCTGCTGTCTTTGCATTGCGACCTGATCGAGGGATGGGGCGATGCCAACGATGAAGACTCCGAACCCGGATTGTTCGGACGCCTGCTGCTGCTGGCCGAGATGCTCAACGATGTCGGCGTAAAGTACGAAGTGTTCGAGGACGAAAATGGCCTGACCGATCCGGTCAAATACTTCGGCAAGGAACGCAGCACGGTCGTGAAAGCCACCGAGGAAACCGAGCCGGAGGAAGACGAGCAGGAACCCGTTGTGAGCGACGAGGAACTGGATAACGCCCGGAAGGGCAAAATCGCCGTACCGGATCTCAGGAGGAGAAAAGAAGATGAGTAACGTACCCGATGAGGGCGTGGCCTTCATGCGAACGGATTACGTCGTGAATTTGCTTGTTGATTTGTTCAACAAGAAGGCGAAAGAGAAGTTCGGCTTTCTGCCGCCCAACATCAAAGAGGTCGTTGATGAATGCGTCGGGGATATGTGTGCAAGTGGTCTGTTCGTCGTGAAAGCCTGCGACGATGCGCATATCAACTACCTGCTGAAAACACTCGAGGAGTATCGACCGACCGATGTCCGCTATGTGCTGACGATGCGGATCAAGAACGCGCTCGAACAGGTCGAAGACGTGAAGACTGTTCCCTACAACCCCAGTGAGCCAGAGATGCCGAGGAGATCCTGAAATGAAGCAGGCCATACTTACACCCGAACAGATGGTTGCCGTGTTCTCCCAGATACTCGGCAATATGCCGGATGTCGCCGCGTATGTGCCGATGATGAAACCGCATCTGGCCAAAGCGGCAGTGGCCGCCCATCAGGCGGGCTTTCATATGGTCTGCTGGGAGAACTCGCCGAACTTCCAGAAGTTCCTGAACAATCCGGTGAAGGAAATGCAGCCTGCGAACGCCTCCGGCATGCAGCCTACTGTGACCACGCCGCCGATGCCGCCCCCTCAGGATACGATTCCACCGCAACCCCAACCGACGCCTGCACCCGCCCCTGCGCCTGCGTCCGAGCTTCCACAGAGGAGATAAGTCCAATGGTTCCAAGCGTCGTCCAATCCTACGTCGGCACGATCTGTCAGATCGAGATCGGCCACAAATACCGTCAGTCTCCGGCGATCATAAGCGGTATCATCGGTGCCGTGGCGTGCAATGGGACAGTGAGCGCCATTGTTACGTGGAAAGACCTTTCACGCGAAATCAGGAAGGCAAAACCTATCAAGGATGCGCCTCCCCAAGCACCGGTCAGTCCGCAACCGTCCACGGCACCGGATGCCACGATGGCTAACGCAGTCGTCGTCGGCCAGCCTCTTCCGGGGGGCGAACCGTCCGCGCCACCTCCCGCTACGCAAAGCAACGTACAAGCGCCGCAACAGGACTACTACCGTGACTATCATGTCCTCTGGGTCGAAACAGAGAACATCATGTCCATCGAAGTGGCCAGCGGCGTGCGCACCGAGATCACGGCGAACGAGCACATCCCGAACGTCGAACCCGAGCGGGTATTCGACCAGTTGCCCGATCAGATCGTCAAGCTGGATGGAACGATGCGTACAGTGAACAACAAGATCCGCGAGATGTACCACAACTGGGCCGTCGAGGATGTGGCCCACCATATCGCGGAAACGGGGCTTTCCATTGATGCGCTCATGGTCACCAAAAAGCCCGAACCGGAACCGAAAGAACAACCGATTCCAGCGCCTGCGCCGGAAGAGCAACCCGCGCCCGCGCCTGAAGAAAAGCCTGCCGAGCCTCAGGTCGAGGCAGCGCAACCCACGCCCGAACCCAGTGAGCCGGAGACCCCTGCCGAGGGACAGTGAGATGCCGACCTTCCAATTCGAGGCCACGCAGGATCCGGCGCGGCCCATTCAGCCGGGAATGGTATACCGATGGACGGTTAACGCGCCGTCCATCAAGGAGGCCAAGGAGATCAGCGTCAGGCACCGCATCGGCGTCGAGGAAACCCAGCGCCACGGTATTCGCTATCAGGTTTATGAACTCCCTGCTCGACCGAAGCAGGCGACCATAGTATCGGTCGAGAAGTTCTTTATGAATCCTGTTGCGGCGGCACCGGTCGAAGGCGGATCGCCTACGGGAACGCCCGTCGCGCAGAAAGGCCAGCAGCGGATGGACGGCCAGCGATCCCCGGATGGGTTTCAGGAGATCGGTGACCCTTCGCTCGATCTGTCTCAAGACGGCGTCTATGCACCTTCGTCTGACGGCACGTACACCGATCTGTTGAGCGGGGGAATGCACGGCCCGTCACAGGAGGTGCCGCGTGGCTAACGTCCTGCGCCGCAGCAAGAAGAACCTGAAAGACCTTTTGATCTTCTTGGGGGTCCGGGTTGGTCCGATGAAGACCATTCGTCTGAAGCACTCGGAAGATCAGGATGATCGCAACGCCATGGATACGCGGGCGTTCTGCCACGTGATCGAGGGAAAGCGGGAGATTCATTGTACGAAGTATCTCGACGATCTCCCGCTGGAGGCCCGCTTGGGCGTTCTCCTGCATGAGATCGGGCACATCGAAGCGGAGGCGTTCGTCGGCGAAGAGTGCGAAGTGGACGCCGATCTGTGGGTCAAGGAAAGCGTCCCGGAGTGCGACCTCAAGTACACCGATGTCCGCTACAAGCGAGGCGGCAGGATCGCCCTTGCAATGAATCTCCAGACAGTGTCCAGACAATTTGCGGAGATATTCCGGTGATGCCTGAAGAGTTTGACGATCCGCCACCATATGACGAACCAGAGGATGAGATCGACGAAGATCTTCCTGATAATCAGGAGGTGTTCATTTCCGTTTCCGCCGGTCGTTACGAGCGGGTGCAGATGAGCGCCTGCGTGCTGATCGACTGGGATAAGGAAAAGATCCCAAGCGCGAAACTCAGCAAGGTCGTCAATGCCCTTCGCAATGCGATCCCGCTGACCGAGATTCGCTCAAACGATGAGAAGATGAGCAAGGAATTGTTGATGGATGAGGACGGCGAGATAAAGGTCAAGTCGAAAGGCATGCAGACATTCGATAACGCACGGCACAGGCTACAGGACGGGAAGAAAAAAGATGAATGAACCGGCACCGCAGTGGGACATCGGGTATGCGGATCATCTCAGTCAGCAAGAGGAATTGATGTACCGCAGTCTTGCGATCCACCAGACATGCAGTTGCGACCGCGACGTACACAAGCACCAACCCACGGCCTTCGCCTGCAACCATTGCGTGCAGCAGGACGAAGTGAATCCGGTTGGCATCATCCGCATGCCGAAAGGTTATTTTCTGTGCGCGGACTGCTTCAACCTGTTGCAACGATGCAAACTGCAATTCGTACACGAGGTGGCCACGCATTGCAGCACCTGCATCTGGGATGAGATCCGGCGCATCATCGCGATTAATCCCGCGCTCTTCACAGACAAATACGATCAGGCGCAACATGCGGTTGACATGCTCGGCGGGAAAGACCGGTTCTACAAACCCAACTGGAAACCATGATATGCTTCGCAACCTTGGACCGGCGTTTCCCAGCGCCAGCGAACGCAAGAACTGGGCGGTCATTGCTGCCGTTGAAAGCGCCTGCCCTGATTGGGAACAGGCCGAAGAGGCCGAGATCACCCGCCCGGAATACGAGCGCCTCTTAGAGGCGTGGAGTGCGTTCAAAGGGCCGGTCAAGAATCCCGATCATTTCATCGTATGCGTCAAGCTGGACGACTACACCGAAGAGCGCCCGCTTTACGCGGTGGCGGAATACCAGAAGCCTGACGTGAAGGTGTATGTCGATCACGAGGACGACATCGATCCCGACCTGTGCCGCATCGTCAAATTCGCAGGCAAGCGGCAACGGCCTGAGCGGGTAGGCCCGAACGAGAAGTGCCCATGCGGGAGTGGCCGGAAATACAAGAAGTGCTGCGAGTTCAGAGGGTGAGAAAATGGACTACAGAATCCTCGATAGAATTTTCAATCGGGCCTACATCTTTGTCATCTTGGCCCTTGTGGCCGTCATCTTCATCCCACTGGGGATATGGAAGCTGATCGAAATTGTGTTGTCATGGATAAACTGAGGGTGAAAGACATGAATTACATGCCTATCGGTGGGCCGCGCTCCGATGCCAGCCTCGCCTTGATCTACGAAGAACTGAAGTCCAATCTTCGCGAGCATGGCTACCTGCTGATGCCGAAGCGCCAAGAGATTCCGATCCCTGAAAAGGAACCTTGGGCCAAACCGGGACCGGAGGACGCACTGCGGCAGTTGATGCAACAACAGAATCTTGCGTTCTTCGAGATTCATACCAAAGAAGGATTGCCGATTTTCAAGAGCGATGACTTCAGCCAGTTGGCTGGATTCGCTAAGGGTCTTCTGATGCATGCGGAGGCAGCAAAATGAGCCGATCATGGCAATGCCAGAAATGCAACTACTCGAGATCCCTCCGGGAGATGACACGTCCGTCGATCTGTCCCAGTTGCGGATCCGACGAACTTCTGGATGTGGACAGCAGCGCGTGCCTTGAGCAATCAGCGACGGTTGCGGAACAGGTTCTGGGGTCACTCAAAAAAATCGAGGCCATGATCGCAAAGCAGATGGATCTGCCGGAGGTTGAGCCTCAAGGCGACTACATGATTCGGCCTCTCGGAGATGCAGACGTCTTGCACCGGACGCGATGCTTCATTGTGGATGCGAACCGGATTCTTCGAGACATCTCGAAACTGTACGACGATTTTGAGATCCTGCGCCAGCAGTACCCCGATGTGGACGTGATGAAGATCGAGACCTACTGCGTTGCCTGCAACGCCGTTTTTTATCCCGGCAGCATCGACCAAGTGAGTTCGACGTGTTGCAGATGCGGGAGCAAAGAGATCGAGATCCGGGAGACGAAAATTGGACGACAAGAGCCTGCGCCCGTTTGTCGAGAGGTTGGTGCTGTACCTCGTTCTGGCGGTTCTGGCCGTGACACTTTTGCGGGGGGAGCGCCCTACCCGCCACGCCCGGAGCGCCGCCCCGATGCCTACGGCCCCGATCAGGTTCAAATTCCAGCCGGAGAACGCTGATTTAAGGGCGTCTGTGAGGCTCTCTCTCGAAATCCGTCCGATAGAACCTGTACCCCTGAAAATCGCTCCACAGGCCCCGGAACGCGGCGTGGCGGTGCCTTTGAGCGTCGATTTGAGCCAGCATCAGGCCATCCGGCTCGAAATCAGGCCCGAATCGGCCCAGAAACAGCCCCTGAGCGTGTATTTGGACCCCGAATTGAGCACGCGGCGCGATTGGATAAAACTTCCGCCGCCGGAGAGGAGCGATCATGTCCGAGAGCAAGAAAAAAAGAAAAAGGAATAGGCGGCGGCGGACCCCATCGTCATCCACGGCGCTCGCCAAACCGAAGTTCATACCAGACAGCAAGCCTGATGGCCTCGTGGACTTGAGCGCCCTCGGCCACAACCCGAGCACGGCGCTCGCAAGGCCATCCACGTCCACCCTGCCGCCGGAACGACTGATCAAAGGCGAGCACGTCAGCTACGCGGTCGCCGGGGGCAGGATCTACGATCTGGCCAAGGGCGAAGAGCCTCCGCAGGTCAGCAGCATGATCCGAGTAGATGCGCCGCTGGATCGCACCGAGGTGATGAAGACGTTCACGTGGGGATGGGAAGAGGCAAAAGACGAGATCGAAGAGATTGCGAACAGGCAATCAAGTCCAGAGGCCCAGATGTCGGCGCTCAATGGCCTGCTTCAGACCGCGCAACGGGTGACCTCAAAGAGTAGCTACTCCGACGAACTCGAGGGACTTACCAGATACGCGCACGACATGGGCTACCTGATGGGCCTCAAGTTCGAAGTCAACCGGCACCCCCGACTCAAGGCGATGTTGCCCTTCGGCGGCATTCAAGGACAACCGGACCAGACCAAGGACGTGCAGGAGTCCATCCAGTCATCCCAGATGCCTTGGTGATCACTCGTCCGAGATGCTTTCCCTGATCACGATAGAAGCCAGCCCACCGGCGAAGGTGAAGGCCATCGCTTCGTCGCGCTTCTTTTTGTCGTTCGGGAAAAGCATGCCAGCGCCCAGCGACGCCAGAAACGAGATCGATCCACCGAGGATGATTCGGCTGGCCCGCTTACTCAAGTCGATGGGCAGGAACTTGTCGGCGTGCCGGTAGGCTTGATCGACAATGACCGCGCCGCCGACCGTAGGCAGGCCGAGGCTCAAGAGTTTGTTAACCGGTCGTTCGGACATTGCGTACATTTTCTTTCTCCCAGTACCCCATTTCACATCGCTCATCCGGGCATCGAGTCTTCAGCACTATGATGCACCAGCAAGCCTTACAGTAAGCGCCGATCTGCCCCGGCAAAAGTGAAGAGACCCATCCGTTCGTCCGGTGGGTGCATCGCTGGCAGATCGCCCGCCGCCTCTGGACGGCAGGATGCGATGCATCCATCATTTCCTTCAGCAGGTTCGTTACCGGCATCGTCCTGTCCTCGTGTTGATCGGCGGCAGATGTTCGGTCGGCACTTTCTCGGATCCGCAGTACTGGCAGATCCACAGATTGCTTTGCTCATCGCGCCGGTGCCTCCGGGTCCGCTTGCACTTGCAGCAGTAATGCAACGCTATGTTCCGGGCGTCCATGGCAGTTCCTCAGGCGCTTCAACGCAATCCGGGCCGCAACACATGTTGCCGAAGCAGGAAAGGTTTCCCGGATTTTCTTCTTTCTCAGTGGGCCAGTATCGTTCCGCCATCCGATCCACAACGACGCCAGCGATGGTGCTCACTACCGCCGTGATCGCCGTGATGTAGATCAGCGTCTTGGTCTGCTTTTTCATTTCATCAACTCCTGCGGCGTGAGCGCCGGGGGTTCGCGGCCATCCGGCGCTTCGTTGTTTTGCGGCGCTTGACGACCTTCATCCGCTTCCGGGCCGAGGCCGGTTTCAGAACGCGCCGGTAGAAATTGATCTGGCGCATGGTCCGGGTGCCAAAGGCGCGGCGCTTCTTTGTCATGCCGGTCTTGGAAATACGCTTGGCCTTCGCATAAGCCCTGTTCAGTTGACTGGCCTTGAGATCGCCGACCTTCTTCGTCTTCCCCAAGATGCGCCACTTGCGGAGCGTCCGGGTAAGAGCGCCGGGGCGCTTGATGGCCTTCTTGATGAACTTCTTTTTCTTTCGCTTGCGCTTCCGCTTGGGGTTGTTTGCGTAGTCGGATGGATATACGGAATCCAAATAGAACGCATGTTTGTATCCGGGAAACTTGGGCCATGGATCGACGGGCCTGATGAGATACTTGGTTGTGGCCGGAGTTCCTTTTGAAACTTTCCAGATGCCTACCTCGATGCGCTTTTGATTGGCAAGCCATTGCGCTTCTTCCTTCGCGGCATGAGGATCAAACCTCGCCTTGGAAAAAGGCCCGGATCGTTCGTAAGGCGGCCAGTATTTCTTCGCCATGATTCCTCCGCTCAAATCAGTAGTAAAACGGCGGCGATCACGCCTGCCGCAAGGGCTTTTTTCTTCTTATCCTCATCTGGACTTTTCACCGTGGCTTTAACAGCAGCGGCGGGAGGTACTGCGGCTGGAGTGGTAGCCACAGGGACACTCGGTGGGAGAGAGACGGCCACCGGCATCGCGCCCGCCGCTGCCTCGGCGTATTCGATGTTCATTGTGGGCATCGGCATGCCGTAGGCCGGATATGCCTGCTGCTGGTAAAGCACGTCCATCGGTTGCTCGGGCGTGATGTACTGAGGCTCAGGCTCAGGGATCGGAATGGCCGGTGATGTGCTGATCGTAAGGTTCGGGACTTCCGGTTCTGGCTCGGGAAGCTTTTGCTGTTCTTTCGGCGGTGGCCGCGTAGTGCTGACGTTCGGCCCCGGCGTCACGCACTTACACATCGCAGGCATCGCCCTGTTGCATGGCCCCATCGATTCCCCCGACTCACAAAGGCGCGGCGCGTAGGTCGAATAGTCAAGCCAGTATCTGGTCCGCTTGACCGGCGGGGCCGTAGGTCGCGGCGGGGTTGCTGGCCTTCGAGGTGACACATACTTCGGGGTCGTTTCATTCCGGCGGTGCAGTTCCTGCGAGATGAACGAGCGGGCGAAGTTGATGCGCTGCTTCTGGAGATTCAGGTCGGCGACCTTCCGGGCGTTGGAAAGCGGGGTTCCCTTGCGCTGACTCTCGAGTTCATTCCATTCCTTGGAGAGTTCCAAGTAATACGCTTTGAGCGTCGGCGTATCCAGTTCTGGAACGGTCGCTTGGACGGCCTGATAATCTTGTACGAAGTCAGGTAGCATTTATCACCTCGGTGGAATCCAGAAGTTCTGGTTCGTCTCTACGACCCCCGGAACTTTTCTGAACGCCTTTTGTAGCATGGGGCTGGCCTGAAACTTCTCGAGCACGATCCCCTGTTCATACTGCGAAGCGATCTCTTCGAGCGCCTCCTGAATCTTTCCCTGTCCCCGGTATTTTTCTTTCAGGAAGACCTTTCGGATGTTGAGCATGGCCCCATTGCGCGGGATTCCCAGATCCGCCCGGACGCGGCTGCCCAGTTCATCCTCATACCCTGCGATCCGTCCGATTTTAGTTCGGCATTCAATGATCGAATAGTCCCGGATGGACTCTTTGTCTTTTGCGCGGCGGATGGGGTTTTCCTGCTTATTTATCAGCTTGAGAACGCTTGGATCGTAAACCACAAGGCCGCCGAAACTCCCGAGATCCTGAACCCCCTGTATCCCTCTCCGCAGTGCGATCCTATGAAAATCCGGTTTCCAGAGTTGTTCTGTAAGCTTGGATCTCTTCCATTCTTCAAAGTCTTTTGGATCGTCCAAATCCAAGATCTTTGCTGACGGAGAAAGCTTGAACTTCAAAACGACTCCGGTCTTGTCGTCCGCGTCTTCATCTTCAGCAAAATCAGCATAATTGCTTTTCGCAAGATCCTTGTCGTGAGTTAAATAAAATCCTGTTCCGAAATATCCTCCGGTGGACTTATCCATGTCGATTCCGTTTTCGATAATGTCTCTTGCGGCCTCATGGCTTGTTCCATGATAGAGCGTATAACTGGCTGGCGGGTTGTGCATGACGTTTGAATCCTCCCAACGCTGTTTTACCTCGTTGCGCGAATTGTCCGTGACGAATATGCGCTGTTCATCCGCATCGATCCACACGCGGCTGTATCCGCCATCAGACAGATAAAATTCAAGCGAAAGCGTGTCCATAAGGTTTTCCGCGTCTTCAGCGTATTTCGAAGGTGCATTCGTCTTTCCCGTAAGATGTTTATCCAAAGCCCGTAATAATTCGGGAAGTTGTTCTTTTGCCGCGAATGACCAGTCACCTTGCTCATGGAGCTTCTGAATATGTTCGGCGATCTGTGTGACCTCTTTAGGGGGGTTGTGCATGATATTCGCGTCCTCTTTCGACCACGTGCCACGGTTGTAGATGCCCTTGATTTGCTTCGCGTCATAAGCAACCACATCGCCAATGCTCCCATCACGCAGAAGTTGAATGACTCCGTCGTGACCATTCTGGATCGCTATTCTTTTAATCTTGGACCCATCTAAATTGCGTCCAACAAGTTTTCTGTAGTCCGTACCGTCTGGCAATCGAATCACCAAATCATCACCGGTTCTCAATACAAGCGGATTCTGGATAGAAACATAAGCTGGAATTATTCGAGCGCCTTCGCCTTGTCTTAACGCATAGCTACTTGGCCCGCTCGCCTTTGCTGAAAAATAGTGGCCCTTACCCCAAAGTCCTGCGTCGTGCTTTCCGACCTTGGTATTATCAAACGCCTCAAAATCAGCACTCGTTCCATGGTACACAACCAGCGGGTCGCCGTTTTCATCCACGACCTTGCTGTCGCCGAACCACTCCCAGAAAGCATCGTTGAACTTCTTCGGCGGGTTGTCGCCCTCAATCAGATCCAAGAGTTCATGGTAGATGTTTTCGATGGCCTCTTTCTTGGTGAAACCGATGGGGTGCGTCATTGTGCCAGAAGTATCATACGCATCGAGGTGACTGGTCGGCCAGTACCACCAACCGTTTTCAGGATCCCGGTAGATCTTCTCTTCGTAAGGTTCATCGGAGTTGCCGATAGAGAATTGGAGAATGTACTCGCCGTCGTATTCAAAATCAGGCGAGCGACTGACCTTAACCGGAATGTCCCCGTATGGATTGCTGGCCATGTCATCCCCTATACGGCGAACTTCGCCTTGTGGCGAACGGCCTCCCGCGTCGCCTGTTCCTTGGTCTGGAAGACCTCGACCTCGATCTCATCGCCGTCGAATTTATCGAATGCCTTGCGGTAGAGTTGGTTCATGGCCGCATCTCGAGCGTCACCGGCCTCCTGCGGAATGGGTTCCGCCAGCACCAAGGTCTTTCCCCTCTTGGTGTATGCGTTCGCATACGCCTCCTGCGGCATGGGGTTGTGCATGATGTTCGGATCAGTCTTCGACCACGTGCCACGGTTGCCAGTGGCGGACTTGATCTGTGTCGGCTCGAAAACGACGTAGTCATCATCCAACTGGATTCCATCGAATCCCATGTCTCGAATCTGACCGAGGGAGTATTTTTCGTACTCATCCCAACCTGCCGGATTTTGAATGGAGAGATATGCTTCTACGATGATCTTGGACGATACTGCTCCAGAACGACCACCCGCTATCTTGCTCTTGTCGCTAGAAAACCAGAATATGCCCTGAGCAGCATAATCCAGATCGAATTCAGTAAAATTCTTGTGAGTACCGTGATACACGACCAGCGGGTCACCGTTTTCATCGACGACCTTGGAGTTGCCGAACCACTTCCAGAAAGCAGCGTTGAACTTCTTCGGCGGGTTGTTTGTTCTTTTAGGATCCCTATACATGCCCTCGCTGATCCTGAAATCTTTTTTTCGGCCTTTGTTCTCCACGAATCCGAATCGCTTATAGAACTTAACCAGACGCGATCTGGACGTCGTTCCGTGTAGGGGATCCCGCAGGCCCGGATCCAAAACGATTCTTTTACCTTCCTCATCAGCGGCATCGACCAACTCCTGCATGATCTTTGTGCCGATGCCCTGCTTGCGTCGATCTTTTGGAATTTCAAACATACTTAATTTCCATGTGCCGTCTGAACGGTCATGCAGGGTAAACCATTTTGGCTCATATTTATGTTCAACACTGTCTTCAACCTCCTGTGCCGACGGGTTGTTCGCCATTCCCTGTCTTTCCCATTCCTCCCGCAGTTCGTCTGTCGGCTCATCGGTCATCTTCATGGCGACTTCTTCAGCGTCAGTCTCATTGCCTGCAAGGCCATGTTCTTCCATCGCCCTCATCATGTCTTCATATGCTGCGTCATTGGACAATCCGGTAGCTTTCTCATGCTCTTCAATGGCGGTCGTCCACATGTTGTATCCGAATGAATACGCAGGTAGGTTATCGACGGCCCTATCACCTCCAAACCCTTCCAGCGCAACCCCAACTTCATATAGCAACCCGCGTCCGAGTGCCGTCTCGTCGCGACTGTGTTTGTCATACATCTCTTCAAAGTAGCTTTTGGGTGGCGGGTTGTGCGTGACGTTCGGATCTTTTGGATCCCACGTGCCACGGTTGCCGATGGCGCTCTTGATCTGGGTGGGCTTGAAGGCGATGTAATGAACCGTCTCAGCATGCATGCCCTTCATGCCGGTGGCTTTCCCGCTTACGCCTCTAGGCAGGCGCTTCTGGGAACCGAACTTCTTATCAACGGTGAAATCGATGATGCCGTCGAACCCCATGTCCTCGAATGCCTGCCGGATGATCTCTGCTGCGGCATGATCTCCAGAGTATTCATCTTGGGCGTCCAACATGGAGTCATGTTCTTTGACATTTTGAATAAGTTCCGATGCCTTCATTCCCTGCCAGTCCATTGCTTCAGCGAAAAGATCGCCTCTTAATTTCTCAAGATCTCCTGTATAGAAACCGCCAGCAACACGATCCAACGCATCCAGAAATTCAACGAACGAACCGGATACATCACCATATTCTTCCGTCTCTTCGTCGTATTCTTCTTCTAAATCGAAGACGGTTTCTTTTTCGCCGGTGAACGGATTGTCACCGATCTGGACGGGCTTCTGGATCGACAGGTAACAGGGCATGACCGAGAACTTGCCGCCCGACAATTCCTTGGTGGCAAGCACGATTGCTTCGTCGTAGTCCTCAACGTCTTCACTGTCTTGAAGCTGTTCGGCGAGTCGTTCAATGCGTCCGGTGAGATCCGGGCCGATGCCTGCGTAGTTCTCATTGACATCTTCGGCGGTGTTAGAGAAGTAGAAGCCTGCACCGAGATCATTTTCAACGTGGGCGCGTTCGGGCTTGAACGAATCGAAGTCATGCGTCGTACCGTGGAAGACGATTTCAGGCTTTCCGTCCCACGGGCTAACGACCTTGGATTTTCCAAACCACTTCCAGAAGGCAGCGTTGAACTTCTCTTTCTTCGGGTTACGGCGCTCCCATTTCGGAACTTCTCCAACCCATACCAAGATGTCCTCCTCCCCGCGATCCTCGGCGGCAGCAACGCGATGGTTCCCATCTTCAAGAACGTATTCGCCCCGGACAAAGAGCGCCTCAGGATGAGCCGCAGGCGGGTGATCTACATATTTCTGGATCGTCTCTTGGTAGAGCTTGTTTCCCGGCGTATAGACAAGCTGATCAATGGGTAGTCGCTTGAGCGTCTGCAACTCCCCTGTTGGTTTTTCGCGAACCGTTCCCTCGGGGAATCCGCCGCGAATAGACTCTTTGTAAGAGATTGGCATCGGATTCACCCCTACATATTTTCGTCTTGGTAATCGCGAACATCCTGAAGAATCTTTTCAATCGTGTTCTGGTGCCGTTCGACTTCTTTCTTCAGCGCCTCGATCTTGCGCTCGAGAAAGTTGATATCGCGCTTCGTCATCGCGCTCGTTCCATCTCCGGGCGGGCCGTACTTCTGGTATTCCTCCTTCCAGACTTGGAGTTCATACTCGAGTTCCCGCAGGGCTTCTTTCATTGCAAGGTCCATCTCACCTGCCTCCGTATGCCCAGATTCTGAGGGCGACCAACCGGCGCGAGGGCTTGCCGTCCTTCCAGAAATCTTCGCGGTTCTTTTTGGCCTGCGCCAGATGGCGCTTAATGAAGGCGTTGCGTTTGTCGCGCCACTCCTTGGGAAGTTTCTTCGGGTTGTAGCCCGCCTTTTTGTATGCGGCCAAGAATCCCCGAGAGGATCGGGCCACCTTGGAGATGCCGCGCTTCTTTGCTTCCGGCACCCAGCGTTTGATCTGTTCCTTTTTCAGCCAGCGATAAGAGGGGTTGCTCCGCCTGCGGCGAGGGGACTTCTTGCCCCGGACCTGATAGTGCCGGTCGCCAATCCAGTACTGCTGTCCACCTCCCGGAGCACGCTTCGTTCGGACTCGGCTCTTGTTAGAGCGGGCATACTTAGCAACGGCCTCTTTCTTTGAGGCGGCGGCGATTTCTCGGGGACGCAATCCTTTTGCCGTGGAAACCCTGAAGGTGCGGCGCGGGTTCTTAACCACTCGCATGCTTTTCCTCGCTTTCTCCCGGTACATCATGCGCACGGCATAATCAAACTCGTCCCAAGTGATGCTATGGCCGAGCGCCTTTTCCAGTTCACGCTTGAGCTTGAGATTCTTGGCGTGGGACAGGAACTGCTCTCGGGAGGGGTTCTTTGTTGCCTCGATGTTAGACATGATCTTGTCGAGGAAGGATCCAATGGCCTCTTTCTTTGCGACACGTTCCTGCTCTTTGGATCGTTTTTTCTTTCGGGGTTTTGCTACCTGCTCTACTGGTTCAACCAGTCTCGCTTGTTCTATTTTCTCTGCCTGCTCTCGCAATCTGGATGCTTCGATGTGTTGCTCAAAAGCACGGTCGCGACGTGTCCTGTCACGCGAACCCATAATCGGTTGTCCCGGCTCGATACCGGACATGATGCGTTCAGCGGACGCTTCAAGCTTTTTTGCTTTTGCGATAAGCGTTTTTGGATCGGGCATTCGCTTCCGGGGCATGGCTCATCTCCCTATTGCGATCTTCCACGTGAAGACATCCTCAAGCGCGTCTTTGACATTGTCATACTCGTTTGATTTGCCGGGGCAGTCTTGGCACGTGACAATGTAGCGAAGCGTTTCAAATTCCCGCATGTCTTCGTCAGGATGCTCAACCCAAAGTACCTTATCGGTCTCCGGGCACAGGAAGCTGGGTGAGGCGTCATTGCCCCATGACTGGTCCCAGAGTTTTCCGCGATCCACCAATTCCATGACCCGCTTTGGTACTTTAAACTCACTTCCGAATTCGCGTTCCCATTGCGCGCCGGGATTGTTCTTTTTAATTTTCATTTCGTGTAACTGTCCACGCAAGAGGCACACCGAGCGTTTTCCGGTGGCCATTCGTATATCGCCTCTCTTATCAACCCAGAGCAGGTCAAGGCCAGCCTTGTCCCAACGCCCAAGACCCTTTTTATCGATAACAGTGCAGTGGGTATGAGTTGGCACATAGAGATTTGAGGTTCCCGCACGCACGCGGTCTAGTGCATCCTCCAACTCTTCTGGTTCAATGATTTTCGCGCCGGTCATTTCCCCGTTCCTTTCGGTCGCAGAAGCCAGATGAGGCCGCCGAGCATGACCGTACCGGCCACCACAATCATACCGACCTTGCCGTAGTCGGTTGGCGGGCCTGTATCGTCGGGAATGGTCGGGTTGATGATCTGCTGGACGTCCTCGGGCGTCAGGGAGGATACCATGTCAGGTAAACCCCCTGCCGCCTCGGGGATCCGGTGCGCGGGGAGATCGCCTTGCGTACACTGTTCAAACGCGGCCTTGAATCGTTCGGCATTCGCCTTGTGGCGCTTGCGGTGGGATGCCTTGCTGCGGGTCTTGGAGTTCTTCAACTCACGTTTGTAGATCCGCTCGATGTCCGCGCAATCCATCCCTTCCGGGTGGAGTTGCGCCAGACCTCTTCTCTCCGCGTAGTACATTTTCAGTTCTCCCCACTACCCGCACCGATTCGGTTGTCCTGATCATTAACGAAATGTTCGTTCCCTTGCAGACCTTGCACCAAAGGAAATGCGGTCGAGGCCCGTACTTCCGACTCCACATCTCATTGCAGTCCCGGCAGCGGAACACGTATTCCATGAGCACCTCACTCCTCGGTAAGGCCCAACTTTTTCAAGGCGCTCCACGTACCCAAGAAACCCAGATCCTTCTCTGCTGCTGCGTTATCCATGCCGACCCGCGTCAGCATTTGCTGGTAGGATTCTCCCAAGGCCAGCGGATCGGGGTGAATCTTTGCTTCGGTCAAGTTGCAGGTTGGGATGTACTGCTGGTCGGGCCGCTCGCCTTTCGGGGCCTTTACTTCGCATACACGTCCTTCTACGTCGCACTGTTCGACGTACATGTCGGGATCCCCGCCGGGGCGCATGCCTGCGTCATTGGCGTACTGAATGAATCCCCCGGACATGGAGGTCGGTAGAGCGCCCGCTCGACACTCCTTCTCTTTTTTCACATTCAAATCTCTTCGGGCCTTCTTTCCCTTCAACCGCAACCCGCAAACGAATCCGCGACCTTTGTTAAGTTCGGAAACCAGTTCCTGCCGGTCCTGCTCGGTCCATCGGTCGCTTATGTTTTTAGGATCGGTATAGAACTCCGCATCGGCAAAGCGGCAATCATACACGTCCGCATCAACGACCTTGAACCCATTCCACCATTTCGGCAGGTAAGTCGGATACACCTCGCCTTCTCTTTCCAGCCAAGGTTCCGTATCGAAAGGAACCGCCACCGATCCACCGCGCTTCAGCACCTCAAACGCATACTTGGCATCGGATTCCGACCAAGAAAATATCAGGTAATAGTTCTTGGGGAAATCGCCTGACAGGAACCGTTCCATGCGGGGAATGATCTTGGTGTAGTCATAGAAGTTCAGGCGCGGGAAGTGCTCCATCATGCTCTTGCCCTTGTAGCGCAACCCTTCCCACTGGACGTCACTCAGGACATTGAGCCGGATACATAGATTGAATCCATAGACCCTGTTTACGCCACCGCGAGGAAGACGTTTCATCTTCGTTTCGGCATCGATCTTTTTGATGCTGTCGTAGAGGTACTTCTTGAATGCCTTGCGATTGCGCATGAACAGGTACGTGCGGCGTTTGCGAGCCTCCTGCACCCACGCGACAGTCCGTTCCTTACCTTCGATGATTTCCGAATTTATCATCTCGCCCTTGCCGGACATGTTCAGGCAGGCTTCTGAGCATCCCTTGCTGGCGTAGGGACAGAGATTTCCCACCCCGGCGATAGAGAACGGGGAGAGGCTCAGGCCCACGGCGTAGTACTTGTATTTGCGGCCCTTTGACAGCTTGTCGTTTTCTCCCAGCAGATCTTTCGCATTGTAGAATCCAAGTTCTTTCGGAGAGAATCGTTCGCCCTTGCTCCGTTTCACTTCCGCCATGATGTCGTCCATCTCTATCGTCTTGTTGACGTGATGGGCATCCTTGTGGCCGATCTCTTCCGTATCGCCATTTGACCATCGGACAAGGTAGCGGCCCCTCGAAATGGGATACGCCCAACCTTGCAAGCTTTCATCCAGCTTTTCCACGCGAAGGCGTGTCGGCGTAGTCAAAGGCAGGGGTCTCACCTTTGCTGGCTCGCCTTTTACCCGCCCCCGATTCGCGGCCACCCTTCGCTCTTCAAACGGGCTGAAGTCGGCGCTGATCACTTCCCCGGCACCTTCATCGAAATCCAGATCGGCAGACGCGCCTTCCGTCAGGGGCGGCGTGTTGAATGTCTGCTGCCACCGCGCCCACGGTGGAATGATCGGACCCTGATCCTCGGCGGTGATCTCCACCTCTGCCTGTTCATCCACCTCATCCTCATCGACCCGAGGCGGATTCCGCCGCCTGCCGGAGAGTCGCTCTTTGACCTCCTTGTCGATTTCCTTCTTGCTCGAGGCGTCCAGTTCCTTGTGATCGCAGGTATTCAGGTTGAACTCATTGCCGTCGGAGAATCGCACAACGGTCTGGCTCTTAGGGTTGTCCTCGTAATCCATAGACGGCCCCAGAGCGCCCGGATTCCTATTCCCCAGCGTAGACTGGATCGCATGCACCAACTCATCCAGTCCGCCCGCATACTCTTCCATGGCCTCGGCCAGATCATCGGCCTCGTCGTAGTCGATGACGGCCTCAAGGAAGTCAGAACCGCGCCGAATCTCCACCGCGTCCTGAAAGTCTTCACCCTCATCGGACATGAACAGGAATTCCTCGAATGCATCGATGTCATTCCCGTACAACTTCATCACAATTTCTCTGTCTTTGGACACGGTTACGCCTCCCGTAGTTTTAGCACGGCAAGTTTGTCTTTGGTCGATTTGAGCGGACACTTCTCAGCCTGCTCGAACACTTCCACGACCACCTCGTTGAGCACCTTGGTTTCCTGCTCATCGAGATCTTTTTCCAGAAGCCCGAACTCGAGGTCTTCGAGCACCTCCATGGTTCTATGCGATTCTCTTTGCGCTTCGTCACAGAGGGCCTCGAGTTGGCGGTCGATTTCAGTTTGGCTCATCGCAAACACTCCTTCGAAATCCACTCCCTCTTGCTTTCAGGTACACGATCAGTTCGCGCTGCTGCTGTATGTCCGCGTTCACCGAATCTCTGAGCCTATCCAGCAGCGCGTTATGTGCCCTCATGGTCTCCACGTACTTGGCGAGCACTTGAACGATGCGCTCAGTCCGCACTCTTTCTTCCTCCCGGTCCTTGATCAGGCGGCGAATCAGGAACCAGACCGTCGAGAGGTACATCATTATGAACAGTCCCGCGACGCCAAGATTTTGGTAAGCTTTCAGGTACTCGAGCATGTTGAATTCCAAGGTGCGCGTCGCGATTAAATGCGGGGCCGGAGACGATCCGACCCCGCAATACTTCCCAGTACTGATTAAGGTCCGATATCCCGGAAGACGGAGTGCGCACGGAGACTGAGTATGTCACAGTTCACCGGAGCACCGCCATTGTGCCGGACGTTGACCGTACCCTGCACCGTCAGGTCAGTCGGCACGTAAGGCACCGTGTTGGCCGCCTTGGGGATCGGGATGACGATGTCGGGCATGACAGGCACGCCGTTCTCGACCAGACCCGCATCGAAGGTGAGGCCCGCGCCGTTTGCTACGGCGACGTTCTGCCGGAGGTCGATCAGTTTCTCGAAGCGGACGCCGGTGTATGCAATGTTGGGTGCGGCACCGGTTCCGCTTACGAGCGAGAGGTTGTCCGCGCCACCAACGGTCGGTGCCGTTGTGCCCGCGATCTGGCGGGTGGAAAGAAGCAGACTTCCGTCGCCACTGACCTTCGCGATATCCACCTCGAACTGGCGAGTCGGATCGTCGTCGTCGGAGTAGATCGCACCGAGAGGCGCATGCGGGCCGACGTCGAGGATCGTGAAGTAACGGCGCTGATCGCGCATGGTCCCGAACACGGCGTTCTGAAGATCCTGAATGGTATGCCATACCAGACTCAGGACGTCGTGATCGACAGGTGCCACCTCGGAGTGCTGGATCGTGATCGCGCCAGCGGCCAGCACGGTAGCAACGTAAGACTGATCGGTTGCCAGCGTCGGGACCGTCTTGGGCACCGGGATGACCATGCTGGGTGCCGAGTAGGCGGCGGGCGTGGGGAAGTTACCTGCGACCAGCAAGCCCGGATTGATTGCCGTACCCGCGCCGTTTGCGATGGCTACCGCATTCTGGACATCGGAGTACTTCTCGAATCCGACGCCGGTGTATGCAATGTCCGCGTCACCCGTACCGGACAGAAGGCTCAGGTTGTCCGCGCCACCGACGGCAGGAATCGTTGTGCCAGCGATCTGAGTGGTCTGGAGAAGGGTCTCACCGTCGCCGGATACCTTGGCGACATCGACGCGGAACTGACGGGTAGTGTCGTCATCGTCCACATAGATCGCGCCCTTGGAAGCATCGGGGCCTACGTCGGCGATAGTGAAGTAGCGCCGGGGATCCTGTCCGCTTCCGAACAGGGCCGTCAGCACTTCCTGAATGGTATGCAGGCGAATCGTGAGGATGTCGAAATCGATTGCGCCTAAATTGTTGTGAACGACCGTGAGATTACCGGTCGCCATTGCGGTCGTCACTGCCGCGCTTGCACCGGCAGCCTTCGGAACCGGGATCACGATGCTCGGTTCGACGGCAGTATCAACGCCCGCCACTGGAATACTCAGCAGCGGATCGAACGTCAATCCCGCGCCAGTGGGGACAGATACGCCCTGCTGAAGATCGTACAGCTTGGTGGCCATCTTGTGCCTCCTCCTATGAAAGATCGAAAAGAACCAGAACCTGAATCAACCCACTGGTCGGGTGACCCTTTCCTTCGTAGTGCCAGAATACGCGGAGCACGGTCTCCTCGCTCTGGAACCCTGCCCCATCTCCAAGTGCTGCCCTCGTCACTCTTGATTTCGAGAGGTCGGTTTTCTTGGTGATGTATTCCTGATTCCCGGCGACTCCCACAGAGATCGGGCAATCCTTGTAAAAAGTCGCCGGTAGATTGTTCTTGTTGTCGAAGATCACATCATAGATGAAGGACTTCTTGGGCACGGTCAGCAGCGTCGTGCCTTGTGGCGTGGCTACCACTTCAGCACGCATGGAATGTAACTGCTTGCCGTGATTAATCGTCATCCTTGCCGCCTTCCTGCTCGGCATCGTCGGCATCATCTTCGATGTCTTCGACATCATCGAGGTTTTCATCGACGATCTTGTTGCCCTTAAGCTGATCGTAGATGTTCCAGTACGCCTCACTGTCCTTCGTCGCGGCCATCCCCAGCGCCTTGTAATGATCCATGACTTCAATCAGGCGATTCACGTAGGTCTGCTTCAGGCCGCCCTTGTAAACGGCATCCACCTTGAACTGGGAACCTCCGCGACCGGTAGGTTCCATGACCCGTTGCTCCAGCCACTTGCGGAGCGCAATGACCTGTTTGGATCCGGTTGCATCGGATGCCTGATAGATCGGGTGGGGTTGCTGTAGGTTGCTGGGTTGTCCAATGGAATCCGGTGCCATCAGAATCCGATTGAGCAATGCAACCTCTGGACTTCTCAACGTCAACTTCATGGTCTCTCTCCTTTTGCGAAAACGATCTAGGGCCTTCTCCGCAAAACCGATTCTTGTAACTTTAGCCATGTTTCACACGCCGTCAGTTCTTATTCCATTGCGCCAGCCGGGAAGATCCCCTGATCGACCATTTTTTCGTAGGCGATCACTTTGATGTTTTCGTAAGCCGCCGCGAACTGCTCGCCATGCGTTGCCGCAATTTCGGCGAACGTCTGCCTCAGTTTCTTGCGGCCACCTTCTGGAACCTCGACCGTCTTTGTTTCGCCGGTCTTCGGATCTTCGCGCTCCTCGATGCGGAAGGCTTGAAAAACGAAGGTCGCGTGATCGATGGCCGGATTGTCGGAAGACAGATCGATATCGATGCCGACTACGCGCACGCGGTCAACCGTTCTGGGTTCTTCGACCGTTACTGGCACTTCGTATTGAATGGGCATCCTCTATTCCTTTCTTAGCTCAGAACGATGTTTCTGGTTGATCCGCTGCTGCCTGCCGATCCGTTTATGCCTGTTCCGGCCCCGCTTCCTCCCGATCCCGCGTTAGCCTGTATGGTCGGGCCGCTCACGGCAGTACTGGTAACGAGGACAACGCATCCCCCGCCCCCGCCTCCTGCACCACCGTTGTTTGTACCGCCGGAAGCGGATTGACCGACCTGTCCATTCGCTCTTATCGTTCCGCTTCCTGTGATCGTAGGTGCGGCAATGATGACAACTCCCCCGCCCCCACCACCACTTGTTGCAGGATTGATCCCGTCTATTCCCCCGCCACCGCCGCCAGCGCCTCCAGCCATGTGAGTTGTAATTGCAAGCAAAGCACCGACATATCCTTCGAGTGCTGCAAACTGAGCCTTGCTGTACTGCGCAGTCCCGCCAGAAGACCCCGGAAGTGAAGATCCAGCGCCTCCAGCGCCGCCATTACCTCCAGCCGAAAATGAAAGACTGTTTCCGCCACCGCCGCCGAACCCTCCATTCGCACCGCCGCCCAAGTATCCGCGAACGGCACCAGTATATGTTCCTTCTGCGTCGTTTTCGACGGCCCCACCGGAAACCACATTCAATGAAGTGGACGCGAAGACCCGGAACCCGTTGGTCTTAAGAAGGCTACCGTTCTGGACGATCAATGTGGTCGCATACACATCTCGAAGCAATGTATATGCTGCGCCTGATTTTGAGGCCCATGCGTATGTATTGGTGCCATCCAGATCGACCGCACCGTCCGCACCATTGCCGAAGATCTCACTCAGCAGTGAACTGGGCAACTGAGCAGCAGTGCCGTTACCATAAACAATCGTGGCCATATTTTCTCCTTTTCCTCAAACAACCGTCCAAGTTCCAACCGCAGACATCACAAACCACTGTGGAGGAGTTCCACCCGGAGCTGCGATCCCCATTATTCGCAGGACATTGCCGACCGTATTCGAGTTGATATTCCCTCCTGCTCCGGCCCCCGTGGTCGTAGCAGCAGCGAATTGAATGAGATCTGATCCAGTACACTTGATCTGAAGTATCTGCGCGGTTTTTACCACAAAATCATAACACAGTCCCGGTTCTGCTGCCGGAAGCGTAAAGATAACTATGTTACTCGCGTTTTTGTTGGTAAATACACGCCCCGAATCTTCAGGTTGAATCGAATACGTTCCCGAAGCACTATTATCCAGCACCTGAACCGAATAGCGTTTGAGCAAACCAATGCAATAATCGCCATTTCCCAAACTTGAAATTTTATTGGTGTTGGAAACAACTTCAGCGACCCATTCTGACGAGTTCAACGTACCAGCAGGTGCTGCACCCCAGTCTGACGCATTGAAAATTACACTGCCGCCAACGCCTGTTCCTGTGGACAAACCGCCCCGAATCGTGAGATCGGCACCAGAAATATTCGAGCCAGATCCGTTTGTGCCGCTGAAAAGCGCATTTGCTGGAGATCCGTTGGTTTCACCGTTTCCAAGATACAGATCGCCGCCGGATGTGATCCGCATTCTTTCGACGCGGCTTGCCGTATTCGTCGCGCCTGTCTCGAAAACGATTCTCTGCGGAACTACGCCCCCAGAAACAAGACCATCAACCTCGAAATTTATACTTCCGACAGTTTGAAAATTCGATCCGTCGTATGCGCTTGCCGTCAATCGAAAAATTTGATCGCCGCTAATTAAGGTGGTTGGAACTGCAAGCGTTCCCCTCGAACAACTACCGACTACACGAGACGTACCACTCGCAGAAAGCAAAGACAGATTGTTTCCCCTCGCGTGATCTGACGCGACCGTGAAATAACTCGGTGAACTTACCCAACCGTTCGTGGCAAGTGTTGATCTGGGTGTATCGCTTTCAGATACAACAACGCCGCCGTCCATGCCCGTTCCCGTCGCATCTCCAGTGCGGAAAAATAAATTTCCACCGTCGCTATTCGCGCCGCCACCGTCTTCGCATCGGTAGTAAAAAGTCTGCCCATCGTTCGCACCGTCATTGAAAGCAGTCGGAAGCGTTCCCGGTTTGCCTTTGAACTCAGCGACACCCCATTCATGCGTTCCGCTAGAGCCAATTGTGTATCTTTTCGTCCTACTTGCGACATTCGTTGGGCCAGTTTCGAACACTATGCGTTGCGGAAGCGACGTACTGGCTACAGGTACACCATCAACTTCAAATTGCATCAACGCTGTCGTGTTGAAGATTCCGCCATCGAATCCACTGCTTATAACTTGAAAAACTATATTATTATTGTTTAACGTAGTTGGAACAGCAAATGTTCCATTCGCCGCAGTGCCAACAATACGAGGGGAGCCAGACGCACAAACCACTGACAGCGTGTTTCCATTTGGCTGTTCAACTGCCGTAGAAAGCAGACTCGTTGGATAAAGGAACCCACTGGAAAAAAGAGTCGCACGAGTATCATCGCTTGCAGTTATATGGAAACCACCACGAATGCCTGTCCCTGTAGCATCTCCGATTCGGAAAAATATATTTCCACCGTCGCTATTCGCGCCGCCACCGTCTTCGCATCGGTAGTAAAAAGTCTGCCCATCGTTCGCACCGTCATTGAAAGCAGTCGGAAGCGTTCCCGGTTTGCCTTTGAATTCCTCAACACCCCATTCATGCGTTCCATCGGCACGTATTACGTATCTATCCACCCTGCCTGCGGCACCTGTGGGACTGGTTCTGATCGAAAATGCCATCGGAACGACTCCCGCCCCAACCGCACCGTCAACATATGTGCTAAAACTGGTCGAAGCGACTATGCCAACTCCGTCATAAGCCTGACTTACAATTGAAGAAATTTCATCGCCATTTTGAACAGCAACTAAAGCACCGTAACTTCCACGTGTTTTTATCATTCGTATAACAGACTGATCTGTGGGAACATTGCTTGCGACCATAAGTTTAAATGCAAGCGTAGTCTGGTCAGCAATGTAGAAACGATCATTGGTTGCAAGCAATGCCGCATCAACATTGTCGCTTCCATGACAATTAAATTTGAATGCCTGATTCGTTGCTGCTGGCGCAATCCACGTGTTTGCGCCGCTAGAGCCAATTATGTATCTATCCGTTCTACTTGCGGAGTTTCCAGCACCAGTCTGGAAGTGCATAGCCTGCGGCGCATTGCCGGGGGCAACAACATTGTCGCACTCTATATTTATCGCGGCAGTATACTGTGCCGTATTCCCATCATAAATGCCGCTCGCGATCAACAGCGTATCGTCACCGTTCACGGCGGTTGCAGGAACATTTAGCGTCCCTCGCGTGAACATGCTGACGAATCTTGTAGGAGCAGTGGCAAAATTACTGGCATTAACCAAACGTATATTCATGCCACCATTGTTTTCATCAGATAACACCAAAGTATCGTTGTCTGAGAGGGTAAGCAACGCGGGGTCAATTGAAGAAGACAGAATCCCAGTTCTGTTTATGTACGCAACTCCATCTTGTCCAGTTCCGCCGTGTTGCCCAAGTAACACTTCAAAGTTTCCACCGTCACCGGCACCGGCACCATCTCCCGGCTGGACATGAATGCTACCGCCAGCGTTTCCTGCTCCCGTCGAATCAGTTCCGCGTAGAGTCCATGCGGTCGGTGCCGTTGAAACTGACCCCTGTCCGAAATATACATTATTTATTGGGTATGTCAGAGAACCCGCAACAAATTGATTTGCCGTACTTATCGCTGCCGTACCCAGACAGATCGAGTTCCCTGCCGCACTAACCCCTTCACCAATACCGACCGCATTACTTCCTGCCGTTGCACCGTCCCCTATTGCAACAGTGTTTGAGACTGTTCCGGCGGTGACATTCGCGAGTCTTCCGATAATTACATTTTGATCACCAGTACTTAGCGTTGGTGCCGCGCCTGAACCTGCCACGACATTGTTGCCAGAAGAAGTCATGGCAGAACCCGCACTTCTGCCGATTACTACGTTGTTGTCATTTGTTACATTTGGCGCAACGCCAGCACCTATATAAACAGAACTATCTGAGTTGCCATTAAGCATCGCATCGTTACCGATGATTACCGAATACTGGATAGCTTGGAAGTTTCCTATCGCTCCATAGCTTCCGATCACAACATTGTAATTTGCATTTATCGCCCCTGCGCCTTCGAGCGCAGCGTCACCAATCGCTACATTCTCCGTCCCGGTGCAATTAAGCCCCGCGCCCCAACCGAAGAAATTGTTTGAGTTGCCCGGACCCGCACCAGCACCTGCATAGCCTCCGACTCCGGTGAACGCACATCCCGTCACGTTTTCACCGGCAAGATATCCGATTGCCGTTGTGCCAAATGCGGTGTTCGCATTGACGCCTGCCTGACATCCGAAGAATGAAGATCGCTCATTCCCTGCGGGACTGTTCTTTCCAGCCTGATATCCGAACGCAGTTGTCTCCTGCGCAGTACTGGAGATCGGAAGGGCATCGTTCCCGAATGTTTCGCTCCGTACCCCTGCTGTTGGATTGGACAGGCCAGTTGCCGTCTCCCTGAGATTCGAGTTCCCCAACGTGCTGGGAGACGTGAACTTCGGTATGCGATTGAGCGTACCCGTGCCAGTCACGACCCCGGTGAAAGTCAATGCCGTTGCACTGCCTTTCCCAACCTCCCAGTCGCCTGTCGCCCCGGCACGCATGACCGCGACGTTCACTTTTGTGATCGTGCCTGCCACGGTCGCATCGGTAGCGAACTGGTTCTGCGTGAAGTCTTCCACGACCGCAACCGTGCCTACACCGCGAATCGTCAGCAGGTTGGCCGCGTGACTGAGCACCTCGAATAGCCCGTTGTTCTGGGCATCGTCCGCGCCGCTTACCTGAATCAGATCGCCGAGTGCGAAGGTGGCCGCGCCAGTCGTTGCCACGGTGGGATTGCTCACTGCCGCAACGCCTGCGGTGAATCCGCCCGCCGCAACCGTGTCATTCGTCGCGGTCGGCAGGTAGTTGATGACAGATCCGCCGGTCTTGGCCGCGACCGTTGTGTATCCGTTGTTCTGATAGATATAGTTATCCTGAATCAACAGATGTTCTGTATCAACGGCCACGATGGTCCCGGATACAGTCACGTCTCCGTTGATGTTGGTATTGCCGTTGATGATCGTGGCACTGTTTACTGTGACCACGGTGCCGTCGTCGGTGATGTTTGAATCGCCGACTGCATCCGCTGCCGTGAACTTGGCGACGGTGTTAACCGTTCCGGGGCCTACGATGCCGGTCGTTCCAAACACCTGAGCGAGCGCCGTGAATTGAGGACTCTGGAGGTTGATGGCGTTGGTTGGTTCGCCGACCATTCTGTCGAACGCATTGATCCTGATCTGGAAACTGTGCGCGGCATTGGCGACGTTCCAGACGAAGGTCGCCTCGACTGTGGCATAGTAGCCGAGGTTTGGCGCGGTGAGGGTGACCTCATCCTCTACGGCCCCGGTCGTCTGGTTGTACAACTCGAGCTTGAACGGCACATCTCCCATGACGCCCGCGCAAAGAAGCCTGACATTCAGACTGTAGTTGCCCGTGTTGGCGATCTGAAAGGTTGTCGGCGTCGGGTTTGTGAGTCCGGTCGCAAATGCGATGGACCCAATTGGGAGGGCAGTTATTCCATGAGGAACCTTAAGGGCCTGCTGATTTCCTTTCAGAACCGCGCTCGACATTGCCATTTTCTTTATCCTCTCCAGATATTCCTGTGCTGGGTTTCTTCAGGGGCCTTTTCTTCTTTGGTTCGGCGCTCGCATTCCTGACGCGGATCACGACGCCTTGATCTCGGCCCACAGAGCACCCTCCTCTCGAACGAAATTCCTTGTGAACATGCCGCTCACAGTAGGGGTGAAGCTTACATCGGATCCCGGTTGTCCGCTGCTGACGGGATCGTAGTGCATGCCGCTCCGGCGCTCGGCGATAACGCGGCAACTCTTCACTGAGTAATCCGTTCCGGCCACGACCTCGATAGGCAGCAGGCTTACTTCGACCTCAGCACCACCACGCTTCGAGCCGGAGAGCAGGAAGAAGAGTCCGATTCCTGCGGCGGCGGCAACGGTGATCTTTCCCTTCTTGGTGGAGAGGAATCCCTTCTTTCCACCCTTTCGCTTGCCCTTGGATTTGGACTTTGACTTGCTCTTGGGGCGCTTTGAAGTCGTTCTCTTTTTGGCCATGGGTCTTCCATCCCTTCTTTGAGTACCTTTATCGAATGCCTGTCGAGGAACCGGAAAACGGTGCTCGCCATACTCATGTTGCTGACGATCAGGTCAACGTCGGGCATATCCAGATCGATATGGAACGCATAGTTTCCGGGCACATAGACGGCCCCGACAGTGCGCTGATCGACCCATGGGAAAACGGCCTTGATGACCTTGTTGCCATCCTGATCGGTATCCTCTTCGATTCGCCACGGCGAGATGTAAGTCTGTGCGAATGGTTCTCCGAAATCGCACAGATTCACAGTCGCCACGTTTCCGGGATGCGCCAGATACAGGCCCTTGTCGCGCCACGGTTTGAAGTCCCGTGTCTTGAAGGCCCACTTGGGCCTCGCCCGCTCCAGCATCATCGCAATGGCATCCATGTTTTACCTCATCCCGGAAGTACGCAGAACTTCTTGCCCGTCGGTCCTGTCCACTGTCCACCCTTCTTCAAGCACTTCTTCTGGCGTGGTCCCGGTGCCTTGTTTTCAGGATAAGCGTCGAAGAGGCCGGGAGGCGGGAACGGTCCCGTCACCGTAGCACCGTATTTCGGATTGCCGATGGCGGCCAGATAAGCCTGCTGCATCTGCTCTCTGGACATCCCCTGCTGCTGCGGTTGGGGAAGCATCGCCTGTTGCTGCGGAATCTGCTGCTGCGGCACTTGCGCCTGCTGGCCGTAGGGATACTGAGAGGGCATCGTCCCGGCGGGCACCTGATCGGATGAAGTCTGTGCCTGCGGCTGCAAGGTCTGTATCTGCGGCATCGTCGCTACGCCCGAGGCCGCTGGAACCGCCGAGGAAGGCATCATCGTATCCATGGGGTACGGGACACCCGTACTCACCATTACGGAGGAGGCAGGGGGTTCCTCGCTCATCTCCCGCCAGAGCAGGTAAGCGCCAATACCCAACGCGCCGACTGCGGCAATGGTGCCGATGTTCGCCTTCCGTTTGCTCGCAGTTGACCCTCGGCCACCCGCTTTCTTCTTTTTCTTCTTCTTGGCCATTTGGCGCTCCTTGTTAAATCCTGTCGGCAAGCCCGAACATGGGGGCCTGATACATTGCCGCTTCCAGTTCTCCGGTCTCTACTGCACTTACATCTTCAAACGCGCTCGACACGGGCATCGAACCCGGAGCAGTGACGCCGGATGTCGGTGCCGCTCCTGTTGCCGTTGCGCAATGGATCTCCAGCACTTTCATCATGCCGTACTGGTCGGCGTATTCGAGAGGCAGCGCCATCTGAACGGCCTCTCCGCATTCGCTCATCTCGCTGGGACCGACTTCCGGCGGAAGGGCCGATTCTTCAATCGGGGCCTCTTCGCCGGTTTCGCCCGGAGCGAATGGAATCGGCTCAAACGATGAACCGCCGCCGTATCCGCCTCCGACATCCATGTCGATGGGTTCGAGCGATGGCTGGATGAGAGGCTCAAGCGTCGGCGTTGAAGGTTGTTGAGATCCGCCGCCCGTGTAATCCGGGTACACCAAGGGCTGAAGCTGTTGCTGCACCTGAGGATCGGTCATGTACTGGTAATCGATGTACTGAGGCGGCTGAATCATCGGGGCCTCAGGTTCCTGAGTCGGCGGCTGCCAGATGGTGCCTCCGGGTTGACCGGATCCCGGCTGCCATACTGAATAGGCCGGTCGATCAGGCATCGTGCAGACGCCGGTGGCCGGATCATAGGTGCCGCCCTGCCTGCCGCACTTACGGGTCAGGCGCTTGATCTCGCGGAGGCGCTTGGCCTCGGCCTTGTTCGCCTGCCGCTCCGCGATTTTGGCCTGCCGCTCAAGTCGGCGCTCTTCCTGACGGGCCTGTCGCTCCGCTCGGAGGCGTTCCTGCCGCAGGCGGCGCTCCTCGCGCTTCTGGGCCTGTCTGTCAATGCGCTCTTCCCGGCGCTCCAGCCGCGTGTCGCGGCGTTCCTGACGCAAACCCTGTCTGGTATCCCTCCGCTCTTCGCGTCGCTCCTGTCGCGTCTCCTGCCGCTGCTGGCGGGTTGCCTGACGCTCTGCCTGCCGCGCTTCTCTGGCGGCCTGACGCTGGGCCATGAGTTCGGCCTGTTTGGCGCGGCGTTCCTCCCGCTTGGCCTGCTGCTCTGCGATCTTTTTCATGCGATCCTGCTTGCGCTGCTCCTGCCTGATTTCGCGAAGGTCTTTTCTGTCGGAGATCTTACTCTGACGCAGGGCCTGCCGGAGACTCTGGCCCGTACTGCGGATCCCCCCGACCGTGCGCTCGACTGCGGTCGAACCGTCGAGTTTTTTGAATGTGCATCCCCATAGCTCGCGACTGGTGGGAGCGGCCTGTCCCCGCCACGATCCGCCGAAGTTGCCGCACGCACGCTGGAGTTGATTCTGTTCGCGCTGCCATTTCTGGGTACTTACGCGATCCGGTTTTGCCGGTCGTCCGGGTTTGGAGGTGGCGGGCGGGGCGACGGCGGCCTTCTTGGAGATGCAACCGCCGTTGACCCACCGGCCACCATCCTTGCGACACTGCTGTCGCAATTCGTTAATGCGCTTCTGCTCTTCGGCCTTCCTTTTTCGCTCTGCTTGTTGCTCGGCGATCTTTCGCTGGCGTTCCTGCTGCTGTTTCAGGCGGGCCTCCTTAAGGGCCTGCTGTTTTTCGAGGCGGGCCTGCTGCTGCGCAACCTGCTGCTGCTTGCGATGATCCTGCTTAAGCTCGCGGACCTCTTTTTTTTCCTCGCGCTTTTCCTGCCGCTCGGCCTTTTTCTCGGCACGCTTGGCCTGCTGTTCGGCACGCTTGGCCGCAAGCTTTTCCTTGCGCGTCTGGCCGAGCGATCCCAGTCCGCAGCATGTAGCGCCTTCACCAGCAAGAAACGCTTCTTCCCAGTACGTGTCGTTCATTTCATCCCCCGTTTCTTGTTCGCGAAGGCAAAGGCAATGCCCAGAATTGCGACTCCACCGATAGCGATGAGCGCAATGGTCCCCATGCTCATCCCCACATAAGTGTTCGCGCCCGGAACAGAAGGCGGCACCACGGGATCGATGGCCGTTTTGTTTTTTGCGGCCTGCTCTGCGGCCTTGCGCTTGGCCTCGAGCAGTTCCTGCTGCATCTCAAGCTTTTTCTTTTGAAGGTAGACGTCGCCAACCTGTCCGGTCACATCCTTGACCGTTTCCCATGGCACTTGCTCATACCACTTGTCGGTCTGCGATTCCTCAAGCTTGATGTTTTCTGGCGCTTTCTTCCAGACGCCGCCGGTAGCACCCTGCCAGAACTCATCGCCTTGTTTTGTGTACCAAGGTAGATCAGGCATCGCTCACCTCTTCTTTTTCATCCAGTAGTACATGCCGAGGGCTGCCGCCGTGGCCGCTCCAACCACAATCAAGGCGGTCCTGCCCTTTTCACGGTTTTCCTGCTGCTGAGAAACCGGTGCCACTTGCTGAGGAACCGGTGCCGGAATCGCGTAGCGTTGCATCATTTCATCGTGAGCAATCGCGTCGTGATTGGCGTCCATGCCGCCCATCCCGCTCCATGGATCGCCGCCGGAACTCGGAACCTGCGCGGCATCGACAGGCTGAAACGGACTCGGTTGCGGGGCCTGCGGTCGGGCCTGCGGCGCTTGCGGTTGAGCCTGTGGATGGGCCTTTCCATTGCCGTTATTGCTCACTCCATGATTCAGGTACTCGGCGGGCACGGGGCCTGCCGGCTGTCCGGGACGGTCAATGTCCTGAAGACTGTAGGGATCAATCGCGCTCGGATCATAGTGATCTGCACTGAGGTTCCCCAAGTTATCGAATCTGTCCTGACTCATAATTACCTCGCTGCTAGTGCCATCGTCGTTTGTCTTCTGGCTTTCGGACGACGCGGACCCATGATCGCGTAGATTGTGACCCCGCCGACGAGGACTATGCCGATGCCCGCCGCTATTTTAGTGCTTGTTCCCCATCCATCCCACGGCCAAATGGTTTTTCCTTCTGCTTTTTTGTCGAGGTTCTCTTTTGCCTTCTCTGGCAGGTAATTCGGGAGGCCCTGCTGCTGACGTTGCATCGCTTCGAGGGCGGCCTGCTGTTTCTGAAGTTCAGTGAATGAGGTAAGGCCCGCCTTGATGGCCTCGAGCGCCTGCTGGAAGCTGTTGTACTTCACCGGCGTAGCGCCGGGAGTGGGCTTCTTGTAGTCGTCAGGCTTTACGGTCTTGTCGCCGTATTTGAAGTCGAGGCCCTCGCCGGATTTGAGCGCCGCCTGATCGGTGATCTCTCCGGGCTTGATCATCGTGCTCATCGGACTGATCAGCGCCACAACCTGATGGAAGTCCGGGTCATCCATCACCTTTCCGGCGTTGACCGCGCCCGACCAACTTCGCTTGCGATGATCGTAGTAGATCTCGCCGATCCGGGTCAGGAGACTCTGCACGCTTTCGCCGCCCTGCGGTCGCAGGTTGTAGATGGAATTTGCTGCGGCCCGCGCCGACTTCTGAAGTGGATGATCGTGATTCTTCCGGGCGTCTTCCGTAGGCCGCGTGGAGGTGTAAGAAGAGATGGGCTTATAGAGATCCGGCGAAGGCATGATGACGTGACCGCCCTCGGGTTCGGTCGCCCCCATGCATCCGATGCAGCCCATGCCATTCGCCGCCTCGCCTTCTCGCTGGCGCATCTGAACGTCCGCTACCTCACACCAATACAGGCTATCGCTCATTGTTCACCTCATCATCCGGTAAAGGACTGCTACGCCGAGTACGCCACCGGCGATAAGCCCCACTGTAAGCCACGGGAATCCTCGTTTGACAGTCCGCTGCTGCTGGCCTTTATCGACGTCTTTCGGGATGTGGATGCGCTGGCCCTGATTCTGCATCTTCATCAACTCGATTTCGAGATTGGCCTTCTCGAAGTCGGCCCACCCGCCGACCAGACTTTCCACCAGATTGCCGATCTGATCGGCATTCATAAAGGGCTTCTTGACGTCGCCGGGAGACGGCGTCGTCAGTACCTTGGCCGGTTCGGTTGTATGACGGAGGCTTTCCGCATAGGTATCGACGGCCACGTCTTCGGCGGTATATGTGGGCGTGTACGTGCCGCCATTCTTCTGGATCTTATCGGCAACTTTCTTGGGTGGCAGTCCTGCGGTCTCACGCAGAATGTCAACCAATGATCCCTCGTATGCCGTGATCTCTTTCTTCGGCTCGAGTCCGACATCGACCTCATCTTCACGGCCCGCGCCGGTGCGCCACTGCATGGGAATCTTCAGAGATTCTCGGATTTCATCCGCAACTTCGGATTTTGCCCACATCTGTTCTTCTTCAGGGGTCGCGGGCTTGTTGAAGATGTCTGCGATGGTGAGCGGAGGTTTTTCCTGAAACCTGACCGGATCGGGCTTGATCGAGTCAAGGAATAGTTTCGTCGCGCCCTGCTGAACGGATCGAAAAGTGTTGTACAGTTTCTTGATCTGGTCGAGATACCATTCGTCCGCAAAGTCGTAGCGCGTGCAGCCCTTTACGTTCTGGTTCCAGAGCGCGACCTGTAGATGAGAACCCTTGTAGTAGAAACAAATATTCGGGTTTTCCCATACGGAAAGAAGCACCTGCATGTCGGAGCGAAGCGCAGTCATCTCCTCGATCTCTTCGAGGAATCGACCCTGCATCCCGGAGTCCCGCAGCATCCGCTGGAACCCCTCGATGTTTTTCTGGGCCGTGTTGATAAGGCTCTTCGCTTCGCTCTTCCTGCTCATGCTTGACCTTTCTTCCGTCGCTTGACCAGTCTGGACAGGATGAACATGCCACCGGCCACGCCGCCGATGATGCGCCAGTCAACGCCGCCGTACATGTACCAAGGCAGCGCACCGGCGGATCCCTGCGGTATCTTCTGTGGCTTGCCCTTCGGGATCTCAATATCAACGTCGCTATCCGGTACAGGTATGATCCGATCATCTTGAGGGGTAGGCGGAAGGTGCCCTTGGTACTTCTTGAGCATCTGCGTCTTCATCTTTTTAAGGACCGGCATGAACTCATCGTAAGCGCCCTTGACGAAGGTCAGGAGATTTGCGTCGGTCGTATTCGGATCGTTCCATTTTCTTGCCAGCGCATCGAGCTTGCCCTTCATGTTTTCGAGCACCGGCGCGAAGGAATCGTCGCGGTCAGTACCCTGAGCCAGAAGGTTCTGATAAGCGTCGCTCATCTCACTGTAGAGGCGGTTGGCGTCATCCCTTGCACCGGCGAGGCCCATTAATCCAAGCATTTCATTTCCCCCTGCGGATGGCCAGAATCAGCATGCCTACCGCCGCGCCTGCGACGACGGCCTGAAGCACCACGATGGTCTTACCGAAGTTGCCGACCTGATATTCCAGATCGGAAAGTTTCTTCTGTACTTCGGGAGACTGGATGTTCTGAGTTGTCTTGGCCAATTGGTTGATGTCCTTCTGTGTCTGCGGAAGCTTGGTTATCGAATTCCATACATCCGCAAGATCGAGGCCGAGGTTTGCCATCGTCGTTAACCCTTTCTATGCAACATGAGGTCCGCAATTAGAACAACGGCGACCGCGCCGCCGAGCGCCCACAACTGCCAAGGCACGCCGGTCTGAGTCGGAGCAGGAGGGCCGACCTGACCGTTCCCATTTTCTTCTGGCTCGGGATCAGGATTCTTAGGGCCGAAGATGTCATCGAGCCAACTCCACTCGCCGGGGGATACGCCGAGTTGATTCATGTTGTGGTTCCCTTCTTTTTTCGGAGCGCCGCCACTACAAACACGCCACTCACTGCCAGTGCCAATCCGCCGACCACATAGAGCGCCGTCGTCGTATCTTTGCGCCTCGCGCTGGCGGCGGCGATCAATGCCTCCTGTTCGGCCAGCGCCTCTGTACGGGCCGCTGCCTCGGCCTCTCGAACCTTCTGTCTTCGCATGGCCTCTTCAGCCCGCTTGGCCATGATCTGCTGTTTCTTGAGTTCTTCTTTCTGGGCCTGTTCCAGTTGGTTCGCGCCCCACATTTTAGTTCCAAGCGACATGGTGCTGCCGATCAGGGTCGTGCCTGCGGCGATCAAAGCGGGCGCGAAACCCATGTCTCCCAGAGTGTTGCGCTTGGCGTAGTACATCAATCGCTCCTCACTGCGTAGGCTTAGAGGCGTAGTACACTGGCCTCGGGGCCATGGGGTTAATGCATGCGGGGTAATTCACGTACTTTGCTCCAGTCTTCTTGCAATGGTCGGCGAGATCCTTGTTGAAGTTCGGCATGGAGATTCGTTCCTCGCCGGGAGGACAGGGAGACAGGACTACCTGCAACCGGGGGTCAAGGCATCCCGTGTAGCCATTCGCCCCAACCTCGAATTCACTTCCGCACTTTATGATTGTCCACCCGTTCGGGGTCATGCCGTGCCCGATCCTCGGGTTTGTCTTACAAGCGTTCTCTTTGCAGGAAGGAACGCTCGAAGGAGAAACTTCGGCATATGTCCCCGGAGGACAATCCAGCTTTAAGCACTTTCCGATTCCCTCCGGCGTGAGTTTCTGTCCCGATGGACACTGTCGAAGAATCAGGGCCACGGCGAGAGGTTCCCGGTATGATCCTGCTGGGCAGGACTCAAACTCGACCTCTACGTTAGGTGACATGCAATCGCCTCTTATCCCTGCTTTTTTAAGCGCCTCCCCAACGGTCTCATTCTTGCCGACCCGGATCAAGACCTTAGGCGTTCTGTCAGGTACGGGCGCGGGATCGGGAACGGGCGTGGGAGCGGGTTCGGGCGTTGGCCTGTAAACCGGATACTGCTGGATCGGCTGAAGCGTCTGGATTGGAAGGTCCGGGGTCACGTCCTGATGTGGTGGAACCGGAACGACCGACGCAGGAACGGCAGTCTGCTTCTCGCGCCTGTCGCGCCAGATCAGGTAGGCAGCAATGCCGCCGAATCCAAGAAGCAATGCCGTGTCCAGATTCATGCTCACCTCACCTCTTCGCAATGATCAGGAAAAAGCCCCGGCGCTCTCGTCGCTTTTTCCAGATCGAGGATGCGCTTGATCTTGTCACTGATCACGTATCCCCCCATCGCACCGCCAACTGCTCCGGCAGCAACTCCGATGAACCCGCCAATCAATCCAAACATCCGGTATCCGACAAATCCGCCAAGCGCACCGCCCGCAAAGAGGCCCACAACCATCGTATTCTCTCTTACTTTGTCTTCTTTGGGCGGTCCAAAAAATCCGATCATTTGTTTCCTCGCTTCCGGGAAACATAGAACAGAACCGAGAGGCCGACTACGGCCACCGCCGCGCCAACGACGACGTAGACCAGTTGCGGGTTGACCTGCTGCGGGATCGGGTAGACCGGCAACTGGCGGGCCTGTCCGAGGCCCTGCATCTGCTGGTACTGCTGGATCGCGTCACAGGAACGGCAGGCGCTCATCTCGGAATACCCTCCTCCTCCCTCCGGTCGATCTCGATCCAATCGAGTTGGCCGTCCGGGAGCGAAACCTGCACCCAGTCCCGAACCGCGTAGGAAAGACGCTCCGTCGCGTCATCCGGGTGCGCTCCGTTCGTCGTCCGGGTCAGTTTGCCGGTCGGTTTGGCACCGACGGGCATGGGTTCTTTGAGCGGATAGGGGATCGCATTCTTCAGCGCAATCCCGCGCAACAGCAGGACCAGTCCCGATCCGATGCAAAGACCGCCGAGCAACCTGCGCGTTCCTCGTTTCATGCTCACTCCTTTTCGGCCTTCTTGGCCTCTTCTTTCTCCAACTTCTTTTTGGCGAACCAGCGATCCCATGCCGTCTCGACCAAGAACTTCGCGTCGTGGAAGCTACTGAGCTTCAGGTAGTCCGTAGCGCCTCCGATGATCTGCGGTTTTGCCTTCTGCCAGAGGCGTCCATGGATATCCGTCCACTCTTCGGCATCCAGCTTCCCGTCTTCAATGTCCTTCTTCACCGTCTCCGACAGTTCCGTCATCACGATGGGGATGCATTCCTGCACGATCTTGAGCGCCGCGTCATCGGCCTGAAGATTCGCCCCGACCGACGTGTTGTTGCTGGCGTCCATGACCTGCTTCAGAAGCGCCACAAGCTTTGCCGTCCCGCCACCTGAAGCGAAGTCCGCCAGCCACTGCAAACCTCGCAGGAGGGCCGCGCCCAATACCGCCCAGAGAATCACCGTCCAGCCGCCTTCGCCTTCACCGACCTTGGCAACCGCCTCGGTCGCGGTCTTTACATCAATCGGACTTGCCGCTGCCAGCGCCGTCAACATTCCCAGCATTTTCCCGTCCTCCGAATTGAGGTGTAGCGAGTCCAAGGGCCTTCCGCGTTCGTTCGTTTTCGATCTCTGCCCAGATGTTGTAACGCCTTACGGCGTCCCTGAGCTTGAGCGAGTCTTTGAGCAATGTCCTCGAGTTGCCGGTCAACACAGACATGACGTCCGGGTCGATCTCTTTCAGCTTGGCCTTCTGCTCCGGGGTCAGCACCAGCAGCACCGGCTTCTTTTCGACGGGGATAACAGGACAGTAACCCCGTGCGCTCCGGGTGGCCTCCACGCGGACCATGGAACACCCGGACAGGCACAACAGCAGGATGGCAATTCCGATCTTTTTCATCGCTTGTTGTACTCCTCGAATCCGAAGGGATCGTCTTCCTTGTTCAGGTCGAGCTTTTCGTCCACGTCCTTATCCAGTTCGATCCGGGCCTCGATGATCTGTGCTTCGACATCCTTGCCCGACTCGAGGCTTTCCAGTTGCGTCTGCAAGGCGTCCTTTTCACGTTCGGCCTTATCCTTGTCGGCGCGAAGCAGGCCATCGGCGAAACTGCCGAGGATCAACTTCAACAACCACATGCCGATCATCTTCAAAAACGCCATCTGTCACCTCCGCAACCCGAGTGCGACTTTGCTTCCAACCTGCGGTTTGATTTGCAGGCTCAGTGAGCCGGATGCGTTGTTTGCGATCCGTTGCTGTAACGCCAATCGCTGGGCATCCGGCAGGCCCAGTTTTTTCGCTCGACCCTTCGCGAGTGTCCCGGCCAGATCGACAATTCGTTCGCTCGTTTTCTTCTCGAGCTTTCTGAGTTGCGCTTTCTTCGCGTCGATCTTGTCGAGGATCTCTTCGTGACCCCATCGGTCGCCATCGGGACTATAACTCGGTTCCTCGGCCTGCGCGGTGAGTTGATTGATTTCCTGCTGGATCTTCTTGGATTGATTGACGAAATCTTTCTTGGTCTCGTTAAGCGATGCGACTGCCCAGTAACTGTCTCCGAATGTATCCTTGTAGCCCTGAGGCTCTAGCGCGACCTTTTCAACCGCGTCTACGAAATCTTTTTCCACCTTGGTCGGAATGGACTTCACGTAATCCCTGAGCTTACGGCCCTCTTCGAGCACGTGCTTTCCGGCGACTGGATCCTCCGTATCACTGAACTCAGACTTTTCCTGTCGGATGTATT
>Ga0272442_10001155_pt1 | contig 40703 bp, 73 predicted proteins | sample SSMForm2O_FD_200262 | JGI IMG/M metagenome (GOLD analysis project Ga0272442, IMG submission 200262) | Marine sediment archaeal communities from Little Sippewissett salt marsh, Falmouth, MA, United States - SSM-Form-2O | ecosystem: Environmental > Aquatic > Marine > Wetlands > Sediment ...
CCCATGTTTACACTACTATCGCTGAAGTTTCCATATATCATAACACTAGCATTTGTTACTGAGGATATATCGTCTCCATCCCCATTGAGTCCGCTGGTTATATTATAATCCTGGTCATCTGGGTCTATAAGAGCAAAACTACAGCTGTTGGTGTCGTTTACATCTGCATAGAAATATTCCCAGGATTCCTGTGTTTTAAAAATCTCATCAGATAGTATCCATGCATTTACTATATTATCATTACTTGTTACTATAAAATTACTGATAGCATTATCCGCAGTTAAATCTTCATTTCCATCTCCATAAAAAGCACCACCACCCCATGCACAATAATAACTAGCTGGGTCAACAATATTATTGTCACTAGTAGCAACTTGTACCCAATTTTTATAAACTGTTTTAGCACTATCACTGCAGATAACTGTTATAATATCGTCATCTGTTGCAGCAAGAAAATTTGAATCAAGTTGTGTTTCAGAACCATCTGATACCACTGAGAGTTCACTCTCGCTTTGAGTAGATGAAAATTTAAGGAAATATGTATTATCAGTATCAACATATCTAAAACAAAGAACTTGTACATCATCACCACTATCTACATCACTAGCTGTTATAGTTAAATTAATCTCATTTGCTGTAAAACTGTCACCTGTTATAATCAACCCATAATCATTAGTATCTGTACTAAATTGTGCTTCATGATTAACAGCATCGATGGAACATGTACCAGTAGCACTCGCTGTTTCTGTCCATGCAACATCCCCAACCGTATCAGGAGTTCTACCATCCACACTACCAGAACCAGTAAAAGTATCATGGTATACTATACCAACTAAACCATATGAAAAATTCTCCCATCCTGTTTCAAATGTCATATTTACTTCTGAGTCTATCCAGTTCTCATTTGGGAATGTATCATTAAAAAAAGTATTCCTGTAGGGTGTTGTTTCAAAATTATAAATATCACTTGTCTCATTATTTCCATCTGTATCATTTGCTGTTACCTTCCAGTAATAAGTAGTCTGATAACTTGTTGTTGTATATTTATAACTATAACTCCCGTTACTAACAGATGTATTGGTTTGCTGACTTGTATAACTCTCACCATCGCTACTAGTATAGAATGTAATATTCATATTCTGCCCATTACCATCTTCAACAGTTACATTTATAGTTACAACTCCAATACTTTCATTATATGATTCATTAGAAGGATTAGGATTACTAAACTGAGGTATGTTTTCTGTATAAGTACAATATATAAGGTTACTATATGTTGCTTGTCCAGTATCCCAAGAATCTATCGGGTTTTCAATAGAACCATATGTCATAGATTCTACATAGTTCCCGCCATTATCATCTGATTCATCATCAGTACTCTGCCGTATAAATGCATAACTATCTGAGATTATGCCAAAATAATAAACAGTATCTGCTATAACACCTGTACCAGCATCGAAATTAAAAGTAAAATATGCATCAATGCTTGTACCATCTGTTTTTTCTTCAGAAGTAGCAAGAAGATTTAAATTTGAATCATAAAACAGTCCTTTAGCTTTTTCACCATTATCCCATGTATCTGACATTTTTGCAGTGATACTATCAAGTGTACCACTTGTAGCAGGTTTGCCTTTACAAGCTACTAATATATTTTGAATACTTGTATCAGAATATTCACCTGTTTCTGCCGTATTTCCAAATGTCGGGTCAACAACGAACACCACACCAGGAACTATCTTATTCACAGTCTGCACACCAAAAAAGAAACTATCATCCAACACACCACGCTTATACCACACCTTACCACTACTAACCAAGTTTTTAATATCAGACCAGTTAAAAAACACAGTATAATCCTCAGACTCATTCGCAGGCAACGTCAAAATCCACTCATAACCATTAACCTCAGCATAACTTTTAAGAGTCTTATTACAAAGGATATAAAACTGATAATACAAATCACGAGGAGCACCCGTAGTATCCAACGTAAGCGTCACCTTAGCAGACTGACTTGTTTCATTGAAATCCACACCAATATCCAACAACTGACGAGCATTATACCAAGTAACATTATCAGGACTAGCACGAAGATTCCAGTCGAACATATCATGCAACCAAGGTTTCCAATAAGACCAATTAACCGTCTTAGTCTCACTTATACCAAAAGAGTTCTCAGGTGCATACCAATAATTAAAAGCCTCACCATCAACAACAGGCAGGTCACCAGTCTCAGTCGGAATCAACAAAACAACACCAGACGTAACCGAACCAACCGCAATACCCACCACACAAATCTTACGCCAATAACGTTTAAAAAAAAGTATAATCCTATCACGATAATGAACCAGGATAAAACTAATACAAAGTAACAACAATAAAACTAATACAAAATAATGAATAGGTTGTAAATTAGCAATAGCGGAAAGAAACATTCAAAACCCTAAAAAGAGTTTAAGAAACAGTAATCGTCCAAGTCACCTGAAGACTATCAGAAGCAGTAAGAGCCTGACTAATAGTTCCATCCCAAAAGCATAGACCACTTGTCACCGGTGCAACCTTGTTGAATAAACCAGCCTCAGAAACAGTACCAGCCCAACCAGTAAAAGTCGCAACTATTTGAAGTTGATTAGCACTTGGCTGTGAATCAGCCCAATGAGTACCAGAGCTATCCTCCCATGTTCCAAGAGAAGACAACGCTGTTCCTGCAACCCCTGGGTTTGCACCAGTACCAATTGCCATCGCATGAATAGATGCTGAAGAACCAACCTCACGGTCAAGAGCATTAATTACTTCTCCAACAATCGTATCCTGTGTCTGATTATGCTGCAAAGCAGTATGACCCTCATCATAGAAAACTGTTCCATCCTTATGCCATGCAAGGTAATGAACTCTTCCAACTAAACCCAATTTATCTTTCTTATCTTTCATGTATATATCATCTCTTTATAAAAAGGACTCTTCTCAAGTTTCTCTATTTCTTCCTTATGAATCACTTCATCAAGTATTTTTATGCTTTTCGTAACTTTATGTTTAAATTTACGCATAAATTACCACATCTTATTTAGAAAGAAAATAAGAGAAAGAAAAAATCTTTCTCGAAGTATCTCTATGTTTATGGATTAGATACCCATCCAACAGCATCCGAATCGAGAGCAGCACTACCCCAGTATTGCCATAACACAAGACGGGTTCTATCACAGTAGTTCTCATAGAACTCAGTAAAAGTCGGTCTTTTACCCCATGCTTCTCCAACTGCACGCCTACTGTCTATAATTACTGCCTGTACCTCACCTGCATTATCACTACAATCATTTGCATTGCAACATTCTATTACTTTAAGCCCTGCAAGAGTCTGTAGTTTTCCATCTTCGCTATAGCTTGTTCCTGGTATCTGAGAATAGAAATATCCTGTTCCATCCTTGAAATACAGATACTTTGCAACATCTGGATGTAAGATTACATAATCAGGTTCATAACTGTCACCTTGCATATGTTTCATAACTGTTACTATCGAGTTGTAAAGCTCATATGTAAAAGTACAACAACTTCCGGCTATAACCCCATCTGCACATGATACTTTTGATTCTTTATCAATATTTGGTGTACCTATATTTGTTACCAGATTATTGTAGATTTCCTCATCACGACATTCAGCCATCCTTTTTGCCATCTCATTCATTATAAGTGGCATAATATCACCATCGGCTTTCCATTCTGAATATCCACAGACTACATCATAATCTCCCCATGCATTGATTTTTATATCATATGTTCCAAAAGTGGTACTTGTATCACTGAGACATAGACAACTACCTGTCATCGATGTACAACTATTGGTTCTTTTCTCTACATACTTTACCTGTACAGTATCTCCACCACCAGCTGTAAGATCATATTCAAGTGCCGTTATCTTCCCAGAAAGTTGTCCATAACAGACAAGCCCCTCTAAAATCGTATCAGCAAATATATCTGCCTTAACCCAACTTGCTATCTCTGAATTGCTTGTAAGTTCTTCTAAACTTTTCATTTTTAGAAACCCCCGTACCTTCTCTTATATTTAAGATCCTTCAGCATCTCCTCATATGATTTTCCGACTACCTTGTTTTCTTCTGAATATCTACCTCTTTTTTTAAGATCGTTGTTCATGAGTGCTATCGCATTTTTCACGATTTCACCTTTGAACTCTTGTTTTTCTCCTTCCTCTGATTTTGGTTTTGCAATATTGGATTTTTCACCCATTTCTTCCATGATTTTTGATCGTTCCTCTTCTCTTAGTTGCTCTCGGAGTTTGTCCTCTTCCTCTTTCTTTTTCTTAGCTTCCTCGGCTTCTATTTTGGCTTTTTCTAATGAAATCTCTCTTTCAAGATTCTCCTTTTTTAAAGCCTCAAGTTCCTTTTGAAGCTGTTCAATTGTCTTTTCTTCAGACATTTTACTTTTTACCTCCTTTTAATTTTTCATGTTTAATTTTTTCTTTAAGTAAATCTATTTCTACTTTGTTGTATTCATCAGCGAGATCATAATAACTATTATCCACGCTGATGTGTTCTGATATCGTTATCGTGTCATTTTTTGATAAGCCGATACCACATCCTTCTTCTGGACTACACGCACCTCGTGTAACCAGTGAATAGTGATCTCCTTGAAGATTCCTTGCGGTAAGTCTTTTTTCATCAAGTCCCTCAACATCTTCAAAAAATCTATCTATCCATACACCGACTGAACCCTCTGGATATTTTTCAGCATCAAAACGATTTTTCATATACCCTTTAGCTACATTTGCCTTCGGCATATAATCATTTATAACTGGCTGTCCTGTTACCCTTTTTGTTAATGGGTCATATCGGATGTCTTTAATGAATCCTACCTCATCTTCTATTTTTTCTGAATGGTCAATATTTATTGGTTGTCTTTCCCATGTATGGTATGCCCTTTCCAGTTCTTCAGCTGGAAAAAACATTCCATTATATGTTCCATCCCCGATAATCAATGTCGCCCTTTCAAAATCCATATTATTATCTGAAAGATTTTGTTTACCTTTAAGTTTGAATAAATCAGCACAAAGTTCTAAATGTACTCTCTCCGGTTTTATCATGTTCTTGCTTTTTTTCCATTCATCATAAATTGAATAGCAGTGTCCTGCTGCTTGTTTTCTCCCTTCCTCAGTATTTGGGTATTCTTTATTATCTATCATATATTTAATACAAAATGAAGTATAATCATCTCTTGATTCTCCAGGATTAGGTTTCCTTGGAATCATCATCACCTCCTTTTTTCATGTTTGGCTTCCATTTAAGAACCTTTTTTTCTGCTTCTTTTTCAAGTTGCTCATATTCTTTTGAAAGCATACTTATTTTTTTCTCCTGATATTGAGGCACAAAAATCTGTTCATCAACACTCATTATACCCTCTATATCAGGTATTTTTCCATCTTTTTTACCTTGATTTGTGTGTTCTTTTGAATCAGACCATGCATTAACATATAAATCTTTTATATCTACATAATATTTTTCCGCTATTGGAAGTATCTCATTTGCATTTCTAAGCATTGGAACAATAATATACATAAATAACGGTCCATATGCAGTATCTTTATATATCATCCAGAGACCTATCGCTGAAAATTCATATACTATTTTCCGTTGATATTCCTCTTTTATCTGTCCACACATTTTTTTAATATCATTCCATATTTTTCCAATAACCGGATTTCCACAATTATCCATATCCTCAATGATATTATCCAGTGTTATCTTGTATTTCTTTTTGAGTTTTCTTCTAAGTATCCAAAGAAACAAACGGAGTTCTTTTTTCATTCCGTCTGTAAAAACGATATCCATTTTTATTTCTCCTCTGATTTTGTTATCTCTGGTAAAATAAATCCTTTCTTTATAAGATATGTACCTAATTGTCTATATGCTTTCATCGCTGTTTCATCAAATGACTCAACACGATGTGTTATTTGCCCTTTTATTCCTTTTAATGCTGTCTCAAATTGTTCTTTTCTTTGTTTAAGTAGTTTTTTGAATTCTTCATCACCTGCATCTTTTCTTACATAAAGCGGTGGATTTCCAAGCGATGGAACAAAAATTGTTTTTATCTTCCGGTTTTTTGAGTCAATTATTAACTTATCAATTTCTTTATTTATAGCCTCGTGTTGATATTTCTGTTTAAGAAAGCCTATAAGATCATTATCTAATTTAAGTAGTTGTTCTATTATTTTCCTATTGTATATCGTCAATGGTCTATCTTTACCTATTGATTGATCGACAATTGGCAACTCAACCATGTTTAAACATTTTCTCCTTAAAAACTTTCATTTCCTCTTTTGTAAATTTTACTTCTCCACCATAGTCGTCTTTTATTACAAAACCATCATTTGTAGTTTCAACAGTTGGACAACAGCGTTTGCCTCCACAAATAACTATTTTCATTTTTTTTCTACCTCCATTCTGCTTTTTATATCACTATTAATCTCCTCGATAACATCCCAATCACACTTAATACATAAGGGTGTATCAAGGACAATAACCATATTTTTTTTACAAAATGGACATTTTATTTCCATATTTTCATTACTTTTTTTCCAAAAATTTCAGACATCTCATCCATAGCTCGGTAAGTAGCAGGTCTCATAAATGGACGGAAAGCATATTTTCCTGATGAACTTATAACTGCTTTTGGACTATTCGGTCTACCCACAGGCATAAAAATAGTACCATATTCATTGTAGACAGCCCAAGGAACTAAACATTCAAGAATAAATCCCTTTCCTCTCATTCTTGCTTGTATATCATCTGCCATTATTCCTGTATCCTCTGGTGCATATTGTTTTGCATACTGTACTGCATTTTCAGCTGTCTGTCTCATAACATCATTATACATGCTTTCTTTTCCCATTTCTTTAAATGATTTTGCAACATCATTAAGTCCTTCTACTTTGAAGCTTATCATTCTTCACTCCATTTGTACCCGCAGTGTACACAACAGAAAGATTTTGAGTTTAGGTAAAGCTCTGTTGTTGAACATCTTGGACATCTTTTGTAAATCATTTTTATTTCCTGAATATTTCTTTCAACTTAGAAATACAACCTTTTTTGGATTTTTTTTCCTCAAAGACCTCTTCTAGTAACAAACCATTTCTTTTATCATGTCTAAGTTTACGCCATTTAATTGTTTCTTTCATTTTTTGATTTGGCATATGTTTTTTCCTCCGCTTCCTTAAGTCTTTTTTCCTGTTCAATCGTTTCTCTTATGCCAGCTCTTTTAATCATTATTTTTTGTTCTTCTGTGAGAGGAATAACTTTTTGTTTAACTGTTGGTTTTTTTACTGTTGGTTGTGGTTCAACATTTGGTTCTGAAACATCTTTTGGCGGTTCAACTTCTGGTTTTGATTTTTCTGGAACCTTCTCAATATCAAGATCAACAACCCCATCATTATAAATACGTCTACCCTCTGGAATACTAAGAATACCATTAACAACACCCTGCACCGCTGGGTAAGACCGTGTCTGAAGGATTTTAGCCTCAGAAAGTTCATCTACAAATATCGGATTCCATACTATGTCATATTTCCATTTATGACCATTTGACTCAAGAAGCTGTGTATATATCTTCCGAATTATCGGTGTGAAAATAATTTTCTGAATATTTTCTATATCATGATAATAATCAGATACCCCTATTTCGCTTCCTGTAACATTACCAAGTGACTCACCTGTAAGTATATGAACAGGCATTTCAAGAGCTGCTGCAATATTTGTATAAAAATAATCATAAAATGGTTTAGGATCTATCCTATTCGGGTTAACAACATTAAGTTTATAATCTTGATCATGAGCATAATAGTTAGGGTGCTGTTTGAAAAGCTTAATCATCTCTTTCTCTTGTTCTGGTTGCATATTTTCTATTGTCATATCAAGTATTCCATGTCCAAACCATGAAAGTATTTCACCGGATGTCACATCTGCATCCATCTTTGATTGAAGAACATTTATAAGAACATCTATTTTTGAAATACCAAAAGAACTATATGGAAGTTTATCTATTGCTATATCAATTATCCTATCCGGATGGATAAATACTTCTTCTCCTCGTTTTTCTTTATAAATAAAATAAGAAATGTTATCTTTGCCTTTCTCTTTTTTCTTTCGTCTTGTTATAAACTCAGAGTTAAGATTAAAAAGATTTAATGGTTTATTATTAAAATCAACAGGTGAGTCATTCTCTTTATTTTTTGACTCGATAAAGGTTCTCTCTAAAAATCCTGTTCCATAAATATTTGCACAAACACCAGATGTATAAAGCTTATAAGGGAAATTAGTTCGTTTGTCAAAATCTTTTATAAGTCTTAAAATATTTTTATCTATGTTTCCCGTCCCCTCAGTTGGTTTAATTTTAAACCAGTTTCTAAATGTATCCTTGTTTTTTTTATGTATTGCTTTAAGAATCAGAGGTTCACGCAAAGCAATTTTACGCAACATCGTAGGTTTAGCACCTTTTAATGCTTCACTCTGTCGACTAGCTATAACAGACTGATGAACAGTCTTATGAACTTTGCTTTCTTCTTCACCCCATGAAAAAACTTTTTTTCCAAAAATTTCAAAATGTCTCATAATTACCATCTTCCGCCTGCACACATGCTTGCTTTACGGAAAGGATTAAAATCAGTAAAAGCATAACGCAATGCATCCACACTATGGTCATTTTTCTTAAATGGTTTCTCAGTTAGATTCCTATTGAATTTATCTCTCTCATAACGATAACTTTCAATTTCTTTTATAAGATTAACACAACTTGAGTCTATTTTAAGCAAATCATTATACAACAATGCTTTAACCTTTGATATCCCATTTTCAATATTATTATCTGCTTCTTTCACATTCAAATGTTTTTCTCTTGCCATTCCAATCCAGTTAGCAGCAGATGGATCAGCATATATCTTTTTATAATGATAAATACCATCCAACGCCAGTATATATTTCAATATATGATCTACAGTCTTCTCACTTTGATAATATTCATTTACAACATACACATTATTATCAGAATCAACTCCTATTGTAAGGAAACATGCTGGATTCCTGTAACCATCATCATATCCGCCGATGTAATACTTAAATTTCTGATCTTTGAATTCACCGATATGTTTTTCATAATTGAATTCTTTGTAAATTTGACCCTCGAAACTCCCCCATTCACCCTGAAGATACCGTTTTGCATAATCAGAATCAAAGTTTGCTTCACAACTTTTTATATAATCCCTTGGAAGATACTTATTATCATATGTAGTTGTCTGAACAACATAATATTCATCATATTGTTTTTCAAAGAATGTTTGATATACCCAGTTAGCCCTTCCTGAAGGATTACCGGCAAGAACGCCTATACGATGTTTAGTATGATTACCTCGAAGACGACCCTGAAGCATGAGAAATACCTGTTCATCTATATCAACAGGTTCATCAATTGCAAAACCATCAAGATTAAGGCTTTTATACTTAGATGGTTCATCACAAGACCGGAAAAGAACCTCAGAATCATTGAAAAATTTGAAAGTCATCGTGTTCATCTTGTAATCTTTCTGAAGTCGGAAGTCAAGAAGGTATTGTTCGTTTTTTGGAAGAGATTTTTTTGTCTGATTAATTTTTTGCTGATAAAGGTCTATTTCCTCAAGGAATGTTCGTAATATTGTATCACGAAGCATTGGAATGGTTTGAGAACCAAAAAACCATAGGCTTCTCGGATGTTTCAAACACTGCATGATTATAATATGACACATCAACAGTGTTTTCCCTGCACCATAAGCACCACTGTAAAGAATATATTTCTTTTTCTTTTTTTTTATTGAATCAAGCACTTCTTGTTGTTTAGGAAGAAATTCTCTAGGATAAGGAATTTGGATATTGGTCATCTCAAGTTAAGAGTCTCCCTTAAAAGCTTGATTTCTTTTGTCATCTTTTCTAATTTTTTATCTACCTTATCCAAAATTTTAACAACATCACTCATATCATTACGTCTATCTATCCATTTTAGCATTATGCATCATAAGAAATTAATAAGAATTAACAATGGTTTTGTTTTCACCAGGTAAATTTTCCATATTTTTCACCTATTTTTAGGATTGTGCCGCATTATATGACATGGAATTCATTGAAAAAAATGCTAGCTGTTGGCACACGTTAACATGTCATATAATGTTTCAGCATCCTATTTAACAGCAAAAACCCGCCATGTTTCCCGTCTCTAGCAATCGACTCTCCTGTAATTCACTGCTATGATAGAGAAATTAACAATTGTTAGTCTCTCTATTATATGTAGGTAGCATTTTGAAAAAAAGATGTCGCATTTTAAGAATTATTTTTTAAAATTATGTACGTCTTCAACTTCGTTTTCATAATACCATTTAAAAAAACAGTTATCACAATCACAGATATGCCTTTGAACAAATATCTGTATTCTTTGAAGAATTCTCTGGAAGATATTAGGTCTTTTCATGATAGTTTAACAACCTCAAAAGCTTCTTCAAAAAAAACATAAACAGGATTATCAGCTGTTCCTTTTATACTACCAATAACAAGACCACATTTTTTACAAGACATTTCTCCCATGACATAGTCACAGTTGATATATTTCCAGGCGGAAATAAAACAATCACAGTTTTTGCATTTCCGGATAATATTTTTTTGTTTCTTCACCTCATTTTGAATATCATTATACTCTCGCTGAATTTCTTTATGTTTATGAGAAGAAATATTACTTGTTCCAAGATTCCTTTGTCTTTGGATGCGTTCTCTATCTTTTTTTAATTTTATTTCATATGCACATTTTTTGCAATATTTCTGACGAGGGGACATCCTCTGAATTTCAATACCACAACTCTCACATTTCATTTTTTACCACCTTTTTAATTATCCAAAGCACTATATCATCTCCATAGCATATGCTATAAAAAAATAATGCATACATCATGTATACTGAAATTAGTTTCAATATGTACATCATATTTTTCACTATTGTTTTTTATTTTTGCACATTTTTTACAGATTTCTGAACATTTGAATGTTTTTCACATTCCTCTCCATATATTAAACCTTTAATTCATATTCACATAGGAACAGGCATTACATGTGTAATAACACCATCATTGATGATAACTTTTACATAACCCATCGGCAAAGGACGATAAGCATAACGTTCACCATAAGTAGTAATACCATCAAGATAATTAGGAAGAAAACTCCCAGTAGCACAATGATACTGAATTTTTTGTTTAACATCACCATTACTAACTTCCATAGGAGCAATCATAATGTTAACACCAAGTTTATGTGTATGCCCATTAGCAACAACATCCATATCAGCAAAGATACGGCTATCCTCATCAATTTTATTGTAAGCATGACCAGCCATGCGTCCTGCTCCTATACCGTGACGTGTTTGCATCTTGATAACCTTATCATTGTATCTTATTTCATGAAGTGTTACACCATCACCAAGATAACCCACATTAAGACGTTTACAAATGCTACTCAAGCAGTTATTTGCATATCGTCTCATAATATTACCACCATGATTACCAAGATGAAGCCCAATGATTTTATCCTTGATGCATTGTATATCATCCTCGAACATATCCCATTGTTCATTAATCATATTAAGCTTTTTATCTGTCTGTTGCACTATTGACATTGTTTCCTCAGGATTATAACGAGGATCATTATGTGAAATACTTTCTGTGTAGTCTCCCATCCCTATCATCATGGCATCTTTATTGTTTTCTATCTCTTCTATGACAGATAGAAACTTGTTACGGTTGCCTCGTGGGTAATGTGTATCACCCACTAGATATATTTCCTTATGACCATCAATGGTCAATACATTCTGTTTCATATTTTATTACCTCTCTTTTATTCTTATTATAATTCTTGTGTTTATCTAAACAAACAGTACAACTATAAAATGAACGAGAATAATCAATAGGACGACAACTACACTGAGCACAAATACCATTAAGAATACTTTTTTCTCTCAGTGTTTTCATATACAAGGGATGTTTTTCTTTCCATTGTCTACTATATTCATTGTCATAGAAAGGATGCTTCTTTCTATAATTCCTAATATACTCCTTTCTTTCCTCTTTATGGCTCTGACGATACTCCCTGCTTTCTTTTTTATGACTCTGATAATAATCCCTACTATACTTCTTTATTTCCTCTTTATGACTCTGACAATACTTCTTTTGATATTTCTTTCTTTCCTCTTTATGGCTCTGATAATACTTCTTATCCTCCTTCTTCCTACAATCCATACACATCTCATTTAGTCCATCAGAATTATATTTATTTTTATAAAAAAATACAACAGGATAAATACAACCACAACGAGAGCAGAACTTATAATCAGCTTCCTCGAACTTCCTCATTTAATTTTCCACCTTCTTTTTTCTCCTCACAACCAAGACAACCATCCTCAATACTACCAAAAATCAGCTTCTTAATCTTCCCATCCTCAAAAACAAGCCAGATTTCATTATTCCTTCCACGTACGAATTTTAATTTCTGACCTATAACATCGGAAAGATTTTTTATTTCTTCCTCAAGATTCATTTTTTATTCCTCCTAATCTGTTTCAAAATAGAAAAAATAGATTGAGAACCTAAAAAAATAATAACTGTGAATACAAACCCTTCAATTATCCCCTCGTTTAAAAAATTGAAATCCAAAGACACCTTGAAATCAAAAAAAATAGAATAAATATAGGAGATATAAAGCAATAAACCCATGCTGAAACAACCAAATAATCCTGCTAACTGAAAACTATTCAGATTTATCTCCATATTTCTCATCTAAACCAACCTTTTTAAGGAAACAATTCACACATTTCCCACCATGTAATATCTTATCAACAACCATAATCTCACGATTACATACTTTGCAACGATGCTTTACATCATAACGTTTTTTAGTACGACCCATTAAAATACCACCATTTGCCTGAAAAGCCACAGAAACGCCTCTCTCGCATCAAAACATTTCTCTAATATAATCATTCGTTATCACCATGCCTTTTGATTACAACACCCTCTTCCTTCATTTTATGAATAAAAGTAATCCAACTCTCATAAACCTTATCCCAATCAACATCAATATCCTTAAAACATGAAAAAGGAAAAGTTCTCTCACCCTTTTTTAAAGCCAAAGTAGAAACATCAGAATAAATACTTTTTTTACTCTTCTTTTTTTGTTTTCCAACCATGTTTAACAACCATATCCTTTTCAACATTCTTCATAGTCTTCCACATACCAGGAACATAAGTATCAATAACAAGACGACTACATTTAGGGCAATAACGATAATAACCATCACTACCAGCACCCTCAATATCCATAGGCTCAAAACCACAATGAGAACATTTCTTCTGAGCAATCTTAATCTTATCACCAACAAGCTGTTTCAAAAACAACTGCATCATAACATTACGTTTACGCCTCCGGATTAACATCTCATCCTCAACAGCCTTAGACTCAGGATTATCCCCCATTAAATCCTGACAATCAGTAAAGAAAAAAAGTTCATCATTCTTCCAATCACATTTTTCAACACTACCCGTTTCACCATTAGCCCTTTCAATAAAAACATCACGCCATTTACGAAGCTCACGCTTAACAACAGATTTAGCTTTAAAACCAAGATTCCATTCATCAACAAATCTAGGTTTCTTGCTTTCCATCCTTCTCAACCTCCTTACGAATCTTCCTAAAAGTATCAAAAGCAAGCTTACTGCTCTTATCAGAAACAGTAATAAATGTCTGTTCAGCCCTAGTCATATCAAAACGTTTCTCAAAACTATAATAAATACTAGGAAGCTTTTTATCAATATATTCAGTCTTATGCACTTCCTTCTCAAAAGGAATCTTCATAAGATAATAATTCTTATCCTTCTTACCAGCATTCTTTAAATAATTATCACGTAAAACATTCTGTTCAACAACAGCCTCTTTCTCCTCATTTTTATTTCCCGACATCTTTCCACCCATGTAAAACTTTTTTACAATTCATAATCTCATCATAAAGAGCATCAAACTCCTCACGAGAAAGAAAATCCAAATCAATAAAACCATTATCCTCACCAAGATTAGGACGATAAAACCACATAATCACTGATAAACACCCCTCTCAAAAGACTCCTGATTCTTCTGCTTATCCAAATGAAGGATTTCAGCAACACACTTATTAAACTCAGTCTGAGACCTTGCAAACTTATCAACACCCTTCAAAATATTATCAAGTTGCTTTAACTCCCTATCCAAATCATAACAAAGATTACTGAACTCATTATATGACACAACATTCAACCGATCACACCACCAATAATGAAAACGTTCCCTTAAAGAAAATTTCTTCCTGATTTCTTTTAATTTTTTTTCCGCTTCAGATATTTTAATTCCTCCTCACAAACCCTAAAAATCAATGTTAAAAAACTAGCTTTCTCATCAAAACTTAAAGGAAAACCAAATTTAGTAACCTTCTCAACAGCCCAAACAGCACAAGACTGTGGTGATATCTCTCTATAATGAACCTTATCATAAACATTCACACTGTTTTTTTCATGCTTCTTCAATTCCTCAATCTTACGAAGATCCGACTCATCCAACATGCTTAAAAATTGCCTCCATTGCTATAATTGTTATAATCCAGATTAATACAGCTATGCATATCCTTATAGCGGTTCGTCGTCCTATTCGTATACGATAAATTATTTCCTGTTGGTCTAATTCTTGTGCTCGTTTCCCTATAATATCATCACTCATTTTGTTTTTTTCTCCTTATATTTTTTAAAAGATAGTTGCTCACATTCTGTTTCGAGTATTATCTCCCCTATGTTCTTAAAAATCATTCTCATATTCTCATACCTCCTTGTCGAAACTAAACTAACAATTCTTTTTTGATAATATAATAATGCTTTCTTTCAGCTTTGAATCTGCCATCTTTGATATTATTCCAATACTTAATCAGTTTAGTAATTTCTTTTTCCGCAATATCATGTGTGGCACAAACAGATTCAACACCACCAGATACATTATCCATTACCAAATATACATTCATTTCTTTTCATCTTCCTATATACACAGGTAACCTTTAAATAACATGACATTTACCTACGTATACCCATTTTCATATTATATTACCTAAATCCTTAGATATTACGATACAGACATCTACCATTGCACGATTTTAAGCATACCACCATCAACATATAAAGTACCAAAATCCTCAGAGAAAATACCATCCTTAGGCAGATACTCCAGCCTATACCCAGTTTTACCAGACGGAAAACCAACAAATACCCAGTCGCAACGATATAACTCACCAGTAGTATGATCTGTGAAACTTATATCCCATCCCCCGTGTTCTTCTAATTCCAGCTTTTTACGTAACGTCTTTATACATAATTCAAATTTTTTACATATTTGTTCAGCTTCATGTTTACTAGAAGGCTCATAGTAGAAGATACCATATTGATGGTTGAATATCATATCTCGGCATTTTTCTGCTAACTTGTTGTCATGGTCGTAGCATTGCACCTCAGATGGGTATTCCCAGTGTTGCTTTTTTTTGGTGTACATCCCGATGGTTTCTATATATTGTTGACCCATATTACAACTCCTTTTTTACACTGGTTGGTGCACTACCTAAATATACCTCTGTTTCAACCCTAGTCCTCTCATATTTTGAAAGATAATATTTCTTGCAGATAACATCAATAATCTCCTGCTGACGTTTCACTGGCATATAATAATCCATGAACCAGTCTGGATTTTTTGTAACACCGTTTCTCATTGCTTTACCAAAATTTAATGGTGGAATAGTCTCTTTATACATTGCCTGGTATATTTCCATGCAGATACTCCATAGTTTATCGTTTGACCTCATAATTGTTTATTCCTCCTCAAGGTTAAAATCCGTCTCAAAGTTAAATCGCTTACACTTTATTTTCTTTTCAATTAATTGTTTAAGCAGATTGTTATAATCAACTATATCTTTTTTCTTGTCAAATATTATTATAATACCGCATTCACTTTTATCTGGTTTATCATAGAACCAATCTATTTCTTCATTATCGGACATCACCAATATCTCTCCTTTCTTATTTTCAATTTATACAATAACCAATCTTTAAATAACTCATATTTTGTTGGATGATATTGTGTAAAATTAAGATTTACATCAATCGTTCCACCCTTTTTTGCTGAATAAGATATACTCGTTGGTCTCATATGTTTTAAAAGATATTGTACATTTTGTTCTGTTGTAAATGTTAGTTCAACCGGTTGTCTTTTATTAAATATTTCATTTATTTCTTCATTATCGGACATCTATCCTCACCCACACACTCCCAATATTCATTATTTCCTTTATAACCACGAGAACAATACCTAGTCATCATTAAAGTATCTCTATCATCATCAGGATGTATAGGAATTAACTTTCCTTCACACTCCTCATCCAAGTCATAGAAACTTGCTTCTATTAATTTAAATGGACAACTCATCATTATTCCTCCTCAAGGTTAAAAAAATATTTAAGAATCATAACTGCACCAGCATCATCTGTTGCTTCATGATGACATTGAAATTCAAGATTGCCTATTTTGAAATTATATGGGTCATAGGTATCATTACAATATCCTTTTTTGTCTAATTCTTCCCAATGTTTGTCACTGGCTTGCTGTATAGCTTTTATCAAATTACGAGCAGCATCACGAAGACTTCTAGCACGAATTAAATCATTTGGCTCACTATACATATCTTTCAAAGTTTTCAACTTTATTTCTTTATTATCGGACATTTAAAATCTACTCCAAACATCACTATGTATCCTTTGTTCACGATACAAGAACATTTTTACTTTATCTTTCAAATCCTTATTTTTAATTTTTTCTATTTCCCTATTTTTAATCTCATCCATAAACATTTTAGAAATGAGAGGATGATACATCCCCGTACCATGTAATTCTTCAGACACTCTCTTTTCTTCTTTTATCCGTTCACTTCCTTCCTCATCAATATTAGAACGTCTTGCAATATCACAAATTTCATTATATTTTTTCTCAGCCTTTCTTAATTTTCTCTTGCAGTTTTTACAACCATATTGAATCCATGTAATCAAATCACAAGCCTTTTTAGCTTTCGCACACACTTTTTTATGTATTATTTCTTCATTATCGGACACATTATCGGACATCTTATCGGACATATTATCAGATATATTATTTACACCACCATGTAGATAACCATCAATACCAGAACCACCATTACGTACAAAACATAACGACCCACAGTATACCAATGATAACTCAACCTACGAAGCATACGCCATTCAAACACACCATAAAACAACTGCACCCACCCAAGCACAAAAAAACACCAGCCAAGCCAAAACCACACATCAACCGTAACAAAAAACATCAGGAAACACAACAACGAGGCATACAAACCACCAGAAAGACTAATCAACTCATCATCCTTATAACCAAGATACGTAAAATGCATACTAGGCAAAGGCTCAAAATTTACCCACATATAAGAAGAAGCACAATGCTGACGCTCACACTCCAAAAGATGACAAATCTCATGCCACAGACCACAAACCGTGAACCAAAGAAAAAGAAAAACAGATATATCAATCAGAAACATATTAGAGCACAACTAAAAAACCTCCTACTCCAAAGCATGTTTAACCCTAGCAATCCAACTACGCTCCTTTTTACATTCATCATCATACTCCTTATCATAACTACCATAAAGACCACCATACATACCAGGTCTCTCAATAGTATCCAGCCTATAATCACGATAATGCAATGAATCCTCAATAGCCTTCTTAGAAACAACAACAGCATGATCAAAAGGAGTCTCATCATAAAACAACTCATCAAAAAACATAGAATTCTTTTTCTCCAAAACCCTTAATAAATCCTCAGCAAGAACATGCTCAATAGTATCCCTATACGCCCAATCACGAGGATTATCAACTAAATAATCACGGAGTAAATCACGAAGGCGAACATTAGACAAAGGTTTAAATTTTTTACAGTTACCCTTCCTGTTATGTTCATCACAACGAGAAATACTTTCCTGTTTCTCACCAGTAACACAATCCCTTCTTTCATTTGGAATAAAAGCATCACAGATGTCTACCCATTCTTTATTAATATATTTAGAATTATGAAAATTGCAATCTGCACAAATAACACGGCAACACAAAGATGCTTTTTTAACAACCTGCTTTTTTTTACTTTTCTTCTTTTTATCAATCATATATTTCACCGTAAATCTTCCATCTCAGAAATCGTCCCATTAATACGCATACCACACCAAGGACAAAACCTAAAAACCATCCAATTAACCATATGCTCGCTAGCATCATAATAATCATCATAACAATGAGTATAACAACCAACATTACCTTCCGATCTATAAACAATTGAATAATAGTCTGTACCACCCCGATCAGATTTATCACTATATCTATGCTTATTATACTCTGTACAAGCATCTTTCATTTTTTTACAACAAAAATGGATAATCTTGTTTTCTTCAGATGTTCTTTCTTCCAACCATATTTTCTTTTTTTTGCTAAATGTTAATGGTTGCCCATATTCAATATTTTTTTGATTTTTAATTTTTTTATTTTTATTCAACATAATCAACACCAAAAACTCCTTTTACATGATTTTTTCCAAAAAAATTAGTCACCAAACATAATCGTAACATCCCTATCACCCCTAAGACTACCATCACTACCACGCAAGACCTTATCCTCACGGCTCTCACGCAACGCAATATTATTCGCAACAGTATGCTTATCCTTAATAATCTGAGACAACGTACGAATAAGAGAAGCCTTCTTAGAACTAGACATCTCCTTCGCAATCAGAACCTCCAACTCATGAATATACTTCTTAAACAACGCCATGACATCAAGATCAAACTCAGCAAGCTCCTCATCAGAAAAACTAGCAGCCTTCGCAAAATCCTTATACACAGTCTGACGAGTAACCACAAAACCAGCATCCGCCAGACGACGCTGCATCTCAGACCGATTCGTGAGACCCTCCTCCAAGACCCATTTCTTAATCAGACGCCTACGAGCAACCGCATCATCAGATTTACGACCGGCTTTAGCCATCAGAAAAACACCAATCACAAACAAATACTCTTTTACCATATTTTCTGTATCTTTTCATTTACACCACCTCAATAAGTGAATCAGGAATATAACATTTAATCGTTAAAACATAATTAACCTGAAGAGTAGGAACACGGCTACCAAGTGTATACACATCAATATAATCAGGTTTTATATCATACGTCATATTACCCGCAATACCAATTTCATCCATTATTTTATCAAGTCGTTCCTTCAACTCCTTTTTAATAACAATTTCCATAATACAATCTCCACCAACCTACAAAACAAAAAACATGACCCACGTATAAAAACGTTGCTACAAAATGTAACGGTAACGCTATATTCCCACATTACATGTTTTTTTTCCTTACTTGCCAAAGGTTTTTGCCAAAAACAAAAAAAATATACACTAATGTGAGGAATTCCAAAAACGTTACAAAAAAGCCAAATCCCTCCCGTAGACCCAATGTATCACTTTTTAGAGAAAACACAAAAACCACACAAAAAAATGATTAACACGTGTTAATTTCTTATAGCAAATGCCGAAAAGGGTATCGACAATTGCCGATAAAAAAATAGGGGAAAAAACCAAAAAATAAAAAAAAGCGTTACAAAACCACAAAAAACAATACCAAAAAACGATACCAAAAATTGACAAAATCGAACAGAAAAGCACCTACCCCTTGTTTTTGTTTGTCATGCTATTTTTTGACGTGTGTGGTGTTAGCATGCTGGTTTTGGTGGTGTTGTGTCGGTGTGGGGTTCGTCAATCGCCGATACCATGCTAGAGTGTGTCAACCATGAGAAACATTCCCAGGATCGTCAATCGCCGAGGAACCGCAGGTATCTGTTTTCGTTGATTGTCGATAACTGCCCAGGCATGCTAGACAGTATCACACACCACCAGCCAGCCATGCTAGAGTGTACCAATCATCGACAATTGCCGATACCTATGCCATGCAATACTGCCATGCAAAGAGACATACAATGACATGACACACAATACCATGACACAAAAAACCATGCAAAAATGTGTCAAACACCGAAAAAACACCATGACAAACCCCAACATGACACACAACAACAGGAGAAACAATGTCAAACAAGGATGCTCATCGTCTATTGTATATTAATTATTAAATAGGTATCGTTGGGGTTTTTGTTGTTTGTTGTTTTTTTAGGTATGCCTAAATTTGTTACGTGTAGTTTGTAATCATTACAGTTTAGATTGATGTGTTAAGTTATGTTAACTCATTTTCGGGTTGTTACTTGTTTTTGGGTTGGGTTTATATAGTTTGCGAATGGTTTATAAGCGTTTTGTTGTTGTTTATTTGAGACTGGAGAAATAATTATGCGTATGTGGATGATAGACCCAAAACTCATGTGCAAAGACCATTTACTCGGTGAACATAACGAAATACATAAAGCAGTAGGTAATCTAAAACATAGTGGTATCTGGGCTAACAACCTAATAAGAACAGGATATCTCGAACCACAGAACTTCAAACAACGACATAAAAAACTTGTAAAAGAAATGCTACGGCGGGGATATCAGCATAATAGTCCGTTACAGCTCAATGGAGTAAAATTACTAAATGGAAAGGTAGATATTGATAAATCTTTTTCAGATCTCATAAACCGGTGTGGATCATGCAGAAAGAATATTGTATCTGAGTTTAAGGATAGTATTTGTAAAGTGTGTAACAATAATTGTAAAAAGGAGAAAGAAATTGTAGAGTATATTTATAAGGAGTAATAAAGATGAATAAGGTTAAGGTTGTAGGATATAAAAATGAGGGGTTTTTTATGATCCCTTTGGGTTTGAGTAAGGAGGGTAAGGAGATCGTCCTTTATCGCCCTGAGCGCATTATTAAAAAGGAGGTATAGATATATGAAAGAAAAAATAGAAGAAATAAATAAAATAGTTAATCCTGTTAGTAGGAAAATAGGAAAAAAATATGCAAATGTCTTTATTAAAATTGAATATAAAGGCAAAAAATTAAGTATTTCTGGAGTTGAGGGCCCTCATATCTCTGGGAATTGTAGAGGCAGTTGTGGACAGATTGACATGGATTATAAAACTCTTGCTGGTATGGGTTTGAAATATAAAAAAGGGTGGTCTTTGAATCGTTTTAAAAACTTTTTAAATGTTTGGGATCAGTGGCATCTTAACGATATGAAGGCGGGTTGTATTCATCAAAGAATATTATTAAAAGATATTAAAAATCATAATTATGAAAATCTTATTAAATTACCTGAGTTTAAAAAGTGTTCTGTTTGTGGTTATAGTTATGGTTCTAGTTGGTTGTTTGAAGAGGTTCCTAATGATGTTCTTGTTTTTCTTGATAAGTTGCCTGAAACTAAAATTACTCCTGCATGGGTGTGATTAAATGGGCGAAGCAACATATTATTTTAAAGCAATATTTAAAACAAAAGAAGACGCACAAAAGAGTTTCGACAAAATAAGGGAATATCTCCGACAAAATAATGAAGCATATGATTACTGGCAAGATAAGAGAAACTCAAAAAACCCACAATTAATATTAAACAATCTTAAAAAGAAATATCCACAGGTTATGAAGTTAATCAATGTCGACAAAGTAACGACAAATATGAATGAATTGTCTGGTAATTTTATTGAAATAATGGAAGACATAACCGACAATCTTGAAATAATAGGAAATGAAATACAATTTTCAGGCATGACTTGGCACTTTGCTGACTGGCGAACCCTTGAAGTATTTTGTCTTAAATTAGGAGCAGTAAACGCAAAATGGATTTCAGATGAATATACAGATTACTGGCAGGTGTTTTAAGTGTCTGACAAAATATTTTTTAATTTTTTTATGTCTTTATCGGAGGTGTCTAATCATGAATGATCCTGAGTCTTTTGATTCAGGCTATTCCCAGGGATGGGAGGATCGTAAGTCTGAGGCTATTGGTAAGTTGAAGGCTGAGTTTGATAGTTTGGTTGTGTTGGATGAGTCTAGTGTTGAGGTTGCGGAGGCTTTGCAGCGTGTGATTCGTTTGTTGGAGGAGTTTTAGGTGGACAAAATGGATTTTGTTTATTGGTGGCGGTCTGGTGGTTTCTGGTATGCCACTACCGATAAAGTATTGGCTGATGCTGTGTTACATGGTGGCATCCAGATTTTTCTTAAACCTGTCGATAAAAATGCTGGTTCTGACAAAACATTGGGGTTCTGACAAAATGAATGGTGATATTCTGCGTTGTAAGGTTTGTCTTTTGTTTTTCAAAGATGTTTATCCGGATTTCCAGCATAAAGTCCGGCAAAACTGTCCGTGGTGTGGTCATTCTGGTTATTGGAATATATCCCGTATGGATAAGAAGGAGTTGAAAAAGGTTTATCGTTTTGGTAGTGTTTTTCATCTGGAGTATTTGGATAAGTTGCGTAGGTTGGGTGTTGGTATTCCTGATAACAGTATGTTTATTTTTTCTTTACGTAGTCTTAGACAAAAGGTTAGGTATGATTTGAAGAGTAATAAAAAGATTAGGAGGTAAATAAAATGGAAAAGAAACTAGGATCTCGTGAGATTGTGGAATTGGAAGCTGTTGGAGATGTTGAACTTAAGCCTTCTGCTTGGTTTGAGAAGACAACAACTGGTGTTAAATATGGTTGTAAAAGCCGACAAAATAGTTTGAAACAGGCTGTTGATGATGTTCTCATTGAGATGAAGCGTTTGAAATCCGAGGTTGAAAGTCTTTTTCCACCCAAAAACAGTGGTTTCTGATTTGTGTTAACAGTTGTCACGCAAAGTATTTAAAGGAGTTGCTGTTTTTTATATTGGTTTGGAGAGATAGGATGTTTGATTCAGTTCAGATAGATGCCATCGAGGAGTTTGATGCTGAACAACCTGCTTTGAAGAGGGAAAAGGAGTGTGAAATATATTTGTAAAGCTTTTAGTTGTCTAATAGGTAAAGACAAAAAGGTAACATGGAGTTTTGGTGTTGACAGTCATACTGAATTAATTGATATAGAAGGTTATAAAGACAAGGATGATTGTAAAAGGTTTGTACGAATAGAGATAATCCCTAGTAATGCTGATTATCTTAACCCCGACAAATGGGTTTTAAAGGTTGATAACGAGCATGTTCCTCGTTGGTTTAGTCCATCTCATAAGCAATGTTGTTATGATGCTTTTAAAATATGGGAGGGACAACTTTATAAGATTGTTCAACGTGATAAAAAGATTGTCCATCCTTTTAATGATATAAAAAAGGTTAAACCGAAAGAAATTACTAGTAAACATGTTTGTTTGTTGAAGAAATGGTCTTCCGTGGGGGATTCCGTGTGGGATTCCGTGAGGGATTCCGTGGGGGATTCCGTGTGGGATTCCGTGAGGGATTCCGTGAGGGATTCCGTGGGGGATTCCGTGTGGGATTCCGTGGGGGCTTCCGTGAGGGATTCCGTGAGGGATTCCGTGTGGGATTCCGTGTGGGATTCCGTGGGGGCTTATATTGGTAGTGTTTTCAAACTAAAAAGAAACCAATGGAAACATACAACAAAAATCAAAACAACTGGTTACCCTTTTCAATCTTGTGTTGACCTCTGGCATATGGGACTTGTTCCAAGTTTTGACGGAACATACTGGAGGTTGCATTCTGGTAAAAAAGCCAGGGTTGTTTTTAAAATAAAGCAATCTGCTTTAAAAAAATATAAGTTTAAAAAACTGGAGGAATAAAGAATGAAATTTGAGAAAAACATTACATTGAATCTAGGTAATTATCAGAGTTTGAAACTTGGCGTGTCTGATGCACCAAGTTTTGAGGAATGTGACCAATTTCTTATTAAAGAGCTTATTAGGCTTGGACAAAATGTTGATGATCGTGTTCATATGGTCTTGAAATGGGAGGAAAATAAGTCTCATTAGGGGTTTTTAACAAAAAAAATATGTGGAGGTGTGTGAGAAAAAATGCCACAACATAAAGAAGAAAAAAGAAATGAAGAAATATATAAGGTAGCAGAACGTGAAAGCCTTGAGCGTCCTTGGGCAAGCAATGATAAGTTGACATATGATAATACATTAACGCATTGTAAAGCACTTATGGCACAGAGCGAGAGAATAATAAGCAATGCAGTCGACTTTGATAACAGTATACATCATCAGATGATAGAGAGTATACAGCATCATAGAGACAATGATAGAAAAACCATGAGTTATCTATATGACGTGGAGATACCTGAAGGAGTTGCTAATGCTATCATTGTGAAAGCAGCTGAAATACTGAAATCTAAAAAGGAAGAGTGATTTTTTCTTCTTTCTTTTTTTCTTTTATGATAAGGAGGTTAAAAATATGATAAAAAAAGAGGATAAAAAACTTGTTGAAAAAACATTGAAGGCTCTTAGAGCACTGAGTGTCTCTGTGGACAAAATGGACAAGGCATGTACGGATGATTTTCCTGTTATTAAGGAAATGATGCCTTTTCTTGTTCATGAGATTCAATCTTTGCAGGGTGTAATTAATATTTATGTTTCTCAGTTTGAGAAACTTAGGAAGTGAGATAAAAAATGTTGAAAGAGTATTGTATCGCATATGAAGATAAGAAGAAAAAATTTTTAGGCTGGAAAAAATTTAGTGGTTTCTTCATGATTGATGCACATAAAATGGAGTCTGCTCGGAAGATGTTCCGACAAAAGCATCCAAATGCAGTAATTGAGAAAGAATTTGTAGAGTATATTAAAGGAAGGTGAAAAAAATATGGGTTGGATTGAGGAAGAAAAAAATATTAAGATTTTATGCTGGGGTAAACTCAAAGATGGTGTCGACAAAAACGATGCAGTTGTTGTCAAAGAAGGAGAAAGTATTGAGGGTGTACTCAGTCAGATTACTCCTGTTAAAGATGAGGATGAAGAGGTTTCGCAGTATAAATATCGTCTGAAAATGAAGGATGAAAAGAAAGAGGTTGTAATCTGGAGTAATGCTAGTATTTTTCGTCAACATGAAAACCTGAAGCTTAAAGAAGGTGAACATATCCGGTTTACTTATGATGGTCAGTATTCCACAAGCTTTGGTGGTAAAGGCTTCCGTGTTCGTGTTGCAGTTGATCGTTGATGATGTGTCGTCATAATCCTGATGTCGAATGTAATGTTTTCATTGATACTGTTGATTGTTGGTATAGTGATTTCTATGATTGCAAGCGTTTTAGGTTGAATCGGGAAATGAAACATGGAAAGAGAGGGTTTTGAAAATTTTTTCATCTTTTATGCATCCCTTTCCTCCTTTTACCCTCTCTTTCTTTTAATTTATTAGGAGGAATATGGAAAAGAAAAGCATGAAATGTAGGTTGTGTGAGTTGTTTGATTGGATTGACAAAATGTTTAGGTCTTATTGAAAAAATGTTAGATAAACTTATTAGAACCTGCGAGTATTGTTATGATAAAGTGTTGCATTATGATTATGTGAAGAAACAGGAGAAGTTTAGGAATGGTAGGAGGAGGTTATGATGCCGTTTTGTATGAAGTGTGGTCGGGTTTGTGTTTCTGATGAGATGGTTCTTGGTGTTTGTCTGGATTGTTATCGTCTGCATAATCCTGTGAGGCCTGGTTGGGGGTCTTGGGATAAATCTTAGTTTAGTTTCGACAATAAGGAGTGAGAAAGAAATGAAATGTAGTTGTAAAAAAGCCGAATTGGAACAATGGTTGATATGTCCTGTATGCGGTAGAAAGGTTCAGCAACCATTCTAAATTAAAATAATCAGGGAGTTTAGACGACTATGGACTTTAACCACGTGGTAATATACTTTCGTCAGGGCTTCAAAGCCCTTCTCCCTGTCCTAAAATAAATTGAAAGAGGTATGAAAAAATGAATTTGAAAGTAAGAGGTGAAAATAAAGAAATTGAAATATCTGATTTGATGTGGGAAAGAATAATAAAGATAATAGACGATGAAAATTCTTTATATGATTCTTTAGATGATTTCTTTCAGAGTGCATTAAGGAAAGAGATTTTTCTAAATTAAATCTTATTGGAAGTGAGAAAGAATGAGAACAAATAGTGAAATCTGGCTTATTTGCGGTTCAAGAAAAAAGGAACCATATAGAGATTTAGTAAAAAAAGAAATGGATAAAGTTCTATATAATTTTCAACATTTTATTGGAATAAATTGGAAACCGAAACTTGTTATTCATGGTGCTTGTAAAGATAGTGCTGATATTTGGGGTAGAAATTGGGCTATTGAAAATAAGATTAAGACTAAACCATTCCCTTCTGAGAAAGGCAAATATCTAAAGCGTAATATTGAAATGGTTGATTTTACACATGAGGTTTTTGCTTTCTGGGATGGTTTTAGTTACGGTACTGCTCAGACTGTTGCACAGGCAATTATGAAAGGTAAGGAAGTAACTGTAATAAAAATCTGATGAAAAAATGGATTGATATGTGTAATATTGTAATATCCTGAAAGGAGTGAACATGCGATTAACGAGGTATATATGTATTCGTGAATTTAAAAGTCACGAGGTAGATATATCTTTCATGGTTTAGTTTCGGCAATAAGGAGTGAGAAAGAATGAATGAGTTTAATCCAAATTGGGATAATAGAGATGCTGAACAATTTGTGGAATTGCTTTCTAAAACTAATAGGAAGTGAAAAAGAATGATACGATTATTTGATGGAGAAGATGCATTTGAAAACTTTTCAGAATGGACAGATTATGTAAATCTTAATCATGGTGAAATAAAACAATTGATTGTTATATATGAAAGGAAGAAATAATTTAGTTTCGACAATAAGGAGTGAGAAAAGAATGGAAATAAGAATAAGACCGTTAGATGGTGATTATGGCATCATTGCAGAGATTGGAAAGTCAACAGTATTTCATTTTTATGTAAATGACCAAGTTGAAAATGCAATTGATATTATATTTACTAAAGAACAGATGCAAGAGATTAAAAAAGAAATTAATTCAAGAACTGATATAGATTAAAATAAATTTAATCTTATTGGAAAGAGAAATAATGATATATAAAACAACAGAAAAAACAAAAAAACAAAGAAATACTAAATAAATTTAATAAAAACAATAAAAAACATATGTGAGGAGAGATAAAAATAGATAAAGAAACCCTTGACAAAATACAAAAAGAAGAGGAAGAACGTAAAAAAAAAATGAGTTTACTAACAAATTATAATGTAATCCAAGTCAACGAAAAAACAGGGGTAGAACATGTCAACAATATCAACATGGCACAACTAATAATAAATGAAAGTGAATACAATTTTCATACAATAGAAGATATAGACAGCGGAAAACAAGAGATATTCTATTATAAAGACGGATGCTATCATAAAGGAGGAGAAAATAGGATTAAACCTCTTGTAGATACTTATCTTGGGAACAAATCAAATATCAATCGCAAACGAGAAATAATTGATTACATAAAAAATCAGAACTATCAGGAATGGGATGATCTTGAACCGCCTCTTAATCTAATTAATTTAAAAAACGGAATCTTTAACATAGATAAAAAAAAACTCATACCGCACGATTCAAAATATTTTTTCATCCAACAACTTCCAATAATTTATGATGAAAAAGCAGAGTGCCCAAAGCTTCTAAAGTTTTTCGAAGAAGTAGTCTACCAGAATTATATCCCAGTTTTACAAGAAATGTTCGGATTCATCCTATATAGGGATTATTTTCTTCATAAAGCCTTCCTATTTTTGGGAGGTGGACGCAATGGTAAATCATCTGTCATAGAAATTATTGCTAATTTAATTGGTAAAAAAAATTGTGCTACCCGAAGTCTTCACGATCTTATCGAGAATCGTTTTGCATCTTCTTCTCTTTATGGAAAAATGGTTAATCTTGGTGCTGAAATTTCTAATAAAACACTTTTTGATACCAGCACATTTAAACATCTTACAGGTGGGGATTATATCTCAGCGGAGTTTAAACGCAGAAATGCATTTGTTTTCAAAAATTATGCAAAGCTTGTCTTCAATGCCAATAAAATTCCTTATACAAAATATGATAAATCACTTGCTTTCTTTCAACGTTGGATTATTATTGTTTTTCCTAATACTTTTGAAATTAACAGCAAAGGAACAGACCCACAGATTGTCAAAAAAATTACAACCAATAAAGAACTCTCAGGTTTGTTCAACTGGTCATTAATTGGTTTAGAACGTCTTCTAAAAAATTACAGATTTAGCGATGCTATTGAGGAGAACGAAATTGGCGAATGGTATGAAACTCTTGTTTCACCTGAAAAATTTTTTATGAAAGAACATCTTGAAGAAATAGAAGATATTTATCTTCCAAATTATGAAGTTTATGATGAATATAAAAAATGGGCATTAGAACGTGGTTATCCCGTACTTACTCTTTCTGCTTTTTCCAGGGCTATTAAAAAATATTTTAAAACTTGTGATATTGTTTCTCATCGGATTAATGGTAATGTTACCAAGTGTTATAAGAATATTAATTGGCGTCTTGACAAAATGAATATAATTCAAACATCTAATCATAAAATAGATTATTTTAATCCTGAGAGTTTTATTCCATCTGAAGAAAAAAGGGAACATATCGAAAAAAAAATAAGTAAAGACCTCTAAAAACTAGAGGATTTTTTATTTTTTGTTTATTGCACTTCTTCCACTGATGATTGTCCATCCGAGGATTATCCATGCGCCATATTCCTCAAAAGGATCAACTGAGATTTGTCCCCTATACCAATCATATAGGAGTTTTCCTACTCCTACTACAATGGCACTTGTTCCACCGATGTAAGTCTTTTTTCCTTCAAGCCATTCATATAGACTCATTCTTTTTCACCTCCATCTTTTTCATTTAATAGCAATAATAAGACCCAATATTGCTACACCGATAGGGTATGCCCAAAGAAGGATTTTAGTACGAATCCTATTACTTGCAATCATTGTAACATGTGCAACACATGGCAACTTATCCAAACGATGAACAATATACATTAAAAGGTCTTTATTGCTAAAACTATCATTACCATTTTTTTCTTTGAAAGCAGATACCGCTTGTTTTATCTCCTCCATATTTTTCATCCCATTTTATCTTATTCATGCCAGAAGAATTGTATACTATATGTTCCTGTTGAACCTGATGTGTTTTGTAACCATAGGACATATGTTGTATCTGATTTCAGATTCCAATGTCCGCTTATATTTGCTAATCCTCCACTTCCAACAATTGTGTCAGCTACCCCTGTATTTCCATATTCAAGAACAGCTGTTCCAAGGTCTGCTACTGTCGGGTCATAGTAGAGTTTTGTTGTTGGTGTATTATTTGAGCTTCTATTCTGGTTATATACTGTTATTTCTGTTCCTGGTATTGTTACTCCAGAATGTGATATCACTGATGATGCTGTTGTCTCATAAAGTTTATAGATTCCAGAACCACCGAAGTTTATTGTAAACATTGCATTTGGTGTATCATCATGTGTTTCTATCACAAGACCTACTGTAGCATTTGATGTAAAGGCTGTCCATGTATGTGAACCAAAAAATATATGTCCACGATGAACAAGAGCATGTTCATAACCAGCAGCCACTCTCTGGTTTAATTCATCTGCCCACCAATCATAAGTCATTTTTTCATCCTCCTATTTTTTTTATGTTTTTTCTAATGTGAGATTCCAGAATACCACGCTTGGTGTTCCTGGTTCTCTGCTATATGTGAAATCCTCGATAAGCCATGTTGTGTCAAGGAAATCATTATTAAATCCTGATATTGTTATTTCTTCTCCTTCATCCATCATTTTATCTATTCTTTTCATTGTCCAGAAGATATTTTCCGAGTATCCTTCTATTATGAAGGTATTGTCATATTCATAGGATTGGAACCAGTTTATCCCACCATTTGGTGTAAACCATCTTGTTCCACCACCATAAACAGGTGTATTACTATAATACCAGTCCAAATCATCGCTAGTTCCTGTTCCATCTGTTTTGAATATAAGATAATATAAACTATTTGAATGTAAAAGCAAAGCTGGTGAAAAAGTAAAAGTAATCCATGTAGCAAGACCATCCGGTACTATATTACCATTGATTGTGCTTGAAGCCAAATCTGCACCGGCAAGTAAACTTTTTATAGCAACTGTTCCATGACTAGGGTTTCCATCTCTTTCAAGTAGCAATCTTGCTTGTGTCATATAAAAATTTTCGTTAAATTGTGTTGTACCTATTGTGAAACCTTGTGCTTTCCAGTTGTCGCTATAAACACCAATAAATGTATTATATGTCATATTATATTCATATACATCTGTAATACTAGAATTATGTATATCAGCTGTTTTTGAAACACCAGCAAGTGTTATCTGTTCAATATCTTTCCCAGTATCAATTACAACACTTGTATCCTCCCAGAAATGGATTGTTTTCTGGTTTCTCCCCTCTGTCCAAGAAAGTGTCTCTGGTATATGTAAAGTTACTTGGCTTGTATCTGTTGTCATAACAAATGTGTCACAGCTCATATTTTTTCAGCCTCAAGAACCCAATCATAAATATTAGGATTTGTGTCATTCTGACGATATTCAAAACTCTTTATCTGCCAAGTTGTATTCAGGTTAGGGTCATCCATTCCACTGATTTCTATTTCTGAACCATTTTGTTCCATGTCTTTTACACATTTAAGCCGGATAGTTGCCTCGCTTGTTGTTCCAATATATTCCATTCCTGTCATTGTAAGGGTTTTATTGTTACGTTGAAGGTCATATACCGACCTGTCACCATTCCAGAAGTTGAGTTTTTTTATCTCACGATTATGGTTATAGTCATATGTAGATGGTTTTGTCAGATAACAAGATGTTGTACTTGGTGTATATTTAACTCGTGCATACATTTGTGTTGTTCTTATTTCAGGATTGACAGCCTCATTTGAGTTTACAACAATATAAATTTGTGTGACCCTGACGCCCTCTGTACTTTTTTCTCCACTGTTTGTACGGATTTTACATCCTGCTTGGAGATTATCTATCTCAGTCCATGTCCAAGGATTACTTGTGCTTGGGTTGTTTTCCCATTTATAAGAATCAACCTTGTACCCACCCCATTGATAATCATTAAATTGTGTACCTTCATATTCAGTATTATAAGTGTTAACAAGTGGTTTCATATAACCAACAAGACCACCAGCTGAAATAGACCTGTATGCCTTCCATCTGACAAAAAGAGTCATATGATTTATTACTCCAGCTTGTGTCGTATGATTCTCCATGACAAACATATCTTTTTGTGATGAGCTTGTATTCCACCATAGATATGTTGAATCATCATCTGGTGTTGTATCATCTACTTTATCATAATGACTTCCACTGCTTGGAATTTGTCCAAGTTGGGCAAATTCTCCACCATCTTCCGGACGGAATATAAAACTATAATTTCTTGTAATTGTCGGACTGCTACATTTCATTCCGATGAGCAGATTATCTACATCTGTCCATGTCCAAGCTTCGGAATTTGTAGGATTGCTTTTCCAAAGACAGGAGTAAAGATTATATCCGGTTGTAAGTTGAATATTTGTTGGGTAGGTTGCCTCACTTGATTTTGAAACATTTCCAAACCCGTCATCAAGAAGTATATCAAAAGTCCCAGAACTTGACTGTCCATATTGATGTGATTTAGCACGAGCAAAAACAGTTATACTATTTATGCTTCCTAATTCTGTTGTATGATTCTCAAGATTATAAAGGTCACTCACTGTTGAAATATTTGTGGTGTAAACATATGTATCAGTATCATAATCAAGTCTTGTGTCATCTACTGTTGTATAATTTGTTCCAGCTGGTTCAGCACTCAATTGTGTTGCACTATCACCATTTGGGTATAGCCATAGCATTTTAAGACTTGGCGATTGACTAATTGTAAATGTAGCACTCATTTTTTCCTCATAATAGGAAGGGTATCGTTATTTTAAAATCCTCAAAATCAGCATCATTATCATGCATAATGGTTGCAGTAGTTGACGAACCATTATTTACATCCCATTCTATTTTTACTCCTAGTCTTTCCTCCTCAGTTATCTCCTGTGGATTATCAAAGACATCTATCCAGAAGGGGTATACTATATCATCGCCAGTATGCCAATCCGAATCATAGTTTATTATATCATTTACTTGTATTACTCCTGTTGATGCTAGTTCTATCTCATCTGCTTCGCTTGTCACCTTAACAATTGTTACACGGTAATCAGATACATAAGAGGTTGCCGTCCGTGCCATAAATGTTATATGTCCTTCAACTACTCCTTCTATAAAATATGTTTTTTTAATATTATGCGGATAAAGGAATATTGTAGTAGTTGAACCCCAATCTGATGAAGAAGTTGTACTACACGCCTCACTTATATAATCTTTCACAAGCAGATAATGATTATTTGTTAAGTTTCCCCATGTTATATCCCAGTCATCTGTATATATTCCATAAAAAGTCTGATAAAATCTTGCATCATCTGTCATATTTTTTTCACCTCATATCATATTTACTTGTTCCATCAGCATTAATAAGTTCAGCTTTTATACCCAAACCAAGCATACTAGCTACCCTATTTATATCAACATCCGTGTTAATATTTCCAACCTTTACCAACATGTTTATTACTGCATTTGTAAGACCAGTCTTTGGTACAGTCTTATATGTCATCCCACCTGTTCCACCTGATGGTGCATAACTATAATTCTCATATTTTTTCACATAACTAGCAAGAGCTTTCTTCATACCTGCTGCATCTATAAACAATGAAAGACCAGGTGCTTCCATTAATATTTTTGTAAGATCCTGCATTTTATCAAAAGCAGTCTTATTTATAGATGTAAGCGTATCCTCCCATTGTTGTTTCCTGGTATCAAGAAGAACTGCCTCATCAAATATTTCCTGTGACAAATCAGCTATCTGCTGATCATAATTGTATTTCATCTGGTATGTTACTTCATTTGCATCACGGATTCTTTTATCAATGATTTCTTTTGCCTTCTGATAGGCATCAAGTTCGGATACTGTTTTTCTCTCTGCATTATCTTCAGCGGAGATTCTTTCCTGAAGATTCATTATTCGAAGGTTTTTCATCCTTCTTTCTTCAGATCGTGTAAGACCACGCCTTCTCATCATTCCTCTAAGTTGAAGTTTCATTATCTCCAAATTGTTTTCTTCGATGACTAAGTTTGTTTTTTCCATCTCTTTCCGCTGGCTTTCTTGTGCATGTTCATATTCTCGGACAGTTGTTACCGCATTTTTTAGTTCTGTATTTTGTGTCTTCCAAAGATAAGTTTCATCCTCTAGTCCCATATTTATATCATGTATAAGGTCAGCATGTGTTTGTTCTGCTTTAAGAAGTTCAAATTCATATCCTAATGTTCCCTTTATTGTATCTCCATATTGTGATAGTTTTTCTCTTTGTTCTTCTGTTAAGCTAGTCAATTCTGAAACAGCTATACTTGCTGTTCTCTGAAAAGTTCCCCAAACATGAGTAATATTTTCAGTAATTTCTTCATTGAGGGTATCAAGCGTTCCCCAACCATAAGTAATATTTTCAGTAAGTTCTTCATTGAGGTTATCAAGCTCATTTTCTATATCTATAAGGTCTGTTTCAAGTTTTTCGAGTTCTGTGGTGTAATCATCAAGTCGCCCTGTTGCCTTATCAAAGGCATTCTGGTTATTATTAATTTCCCATGTTAAATCTTCGAGGTTTTGTGTAAGATCACCAGAGTAATATCTTATTATATCATGTACTTTTTTCTCCACTTCTTCAGCATCATATCCTTCTTTAACCTTCAGAAAACCTTTTTCTATAGAAAAAGGTGATTCTCCCATTCCAAATAATTCTCTTTCCACTTTTTTTATTTCTGCACTGATTTTCTCAGCTTCTTTAAAAGCATCTATATAGGCATCAATAGAACCAACATCAAGAAAACCACCTTCTCCCTCAAAAGGCTCCATAACCTGATTAATATAACTATCTTTTATTCGCTGGAAAGTATCCTCAACACGTCTAACCGATGCATCAGCATCACCACCAGAAAGAAAAGTACCCCACCAAACTTTTGTCTTACGCCACCATAATTCAAAACCAGACCATGCCTCACCAACCTTTCTCTCAGCATATTCAAGCTGTTGAGTAAGAATCTCAGCCTGACGTTGAGCAGTATTAATCATTTTAGCAAGAGCTTCCTCAGTACGACCAGCTGCATCCTTAACAAGTAGAAGATCTTCCTCAAAACCCTCAAGTCCCTCATCACCTGCTAAAACCATTGCAACACGAAGGCTACGCATATTTGGGATAAGCTCAGAAATTATCCCTCTTCCGAATTCATGTGTTGCCTCATTAAGTTTATGGAAGAAACCAACTAAACCATCAATACGAAGACTAAGAGCACTCATATCAATGCCATATTCTTGAGCAACCTTTTTTGCCTTCTCAGTTGGACTAACAACATTCTGAATAGCAAGAGCAAGACCACGAGCTGTCATATCAAGATGAAGACCATGACGAGTAGCTGTAGACAATGCAGCCATAAGTTCACTGAAACGTATACCAGCTTGTGCAGCTATTGGTACTACATAACCAAGAGATGATTCCAAGTCACGGAACTGGAATTTACCACGGACAACCGATTGAAAAAGAATATCAGAAACATTTGCTGCCTGTGCAGCAGTCATCCCATAAGTATTCAGAACCGTCGTAAAAATATCTACAGATTCACGTACCGTTGACAATCCAGCTATAGAAGCCTTAGTAGCAGTATTTAGAAGTCCTATGGCATCTTCAGCATCAAAAGCAGCAGACATAATGTCATATAATCCTTTTGCCATATCAGACGTTGCCTGCCCGAAGTTAATAGAAAGAACCTGTACACCAGCTGAAAGACGATCTATTTGATCATATGTATCTTTTCCGAGGATTGTTCCTACTTCTGCGATTCTTACTTCAAACTCACGGAATTTATTTATTGAATCCCCAACCCATCCGATGAGAGAACGAATTGCTTGTTCACCATATCTAAAAGCAGCCTGAAGACCAACGAAACGCATAGCAAGTCCTTTTAATTCACCACCGAAACGTTTTGTCCGAGTTGAAGATTTTAACATACCATTTTCATATGTTCTAGTGGTTTTAGAAAGACCTTTCATCTCTGTTGTAACTTCTCTAACTTTGTTAATAAGATTACCCTTATATTGAAATTCAAAACTTACTGTTTTTTCAGCCATGTTTCATTCTCTCCTGGGCTCTTTTTATCATATCCTTCTGAGATTTTTTCAGAGGAATGGGTTGCCCGTCATTCATCATTTTTTTGATTTTAAGATACTTATGTAAATTATTGAAATCTTTCATGCTCATAATATTAATATCTTGAAGATTACCAAGTTGTATATACATCTCAAACTTGATTTCTCGAAGACTATCAAGTTGTTCCGTAAAGGAAATATCTACATCGTTTTCCGAAAATCCTTCTCTTCACCCTTTGTAAGTTCACGTCCGGCTTCCCAGATATTATTCGAAAGAAAAACAAAATCAGCGACATGCATATTTTTTATATCATCAAGAGAAACACTTTCATCAATAATTTGAAGTGTCTTCCAGACAAGTATCTGATTCATTTCTTTCTCAAATTTTCCCCGATTTTTTTTGTATTTTTCCTCTTTTTCAAGTTTGGCAATTTCCTCAAGCCATTCCTCATGACGACTAACTGTCATCTTTGGAAGGACAAAGGATTCGCCATCTTTTACAAAGGATAAAGATATTTTTTCTCCTATTTTCTCACAACCTCTTACCCATACAAATCATGGAATAAGCATAAAATAAAGAAAACGTAGGGATAAAACCCTTACGTTATTGTTAAATTTTTGAAAGTAAATGGTTGACTAACCATCATTCCTTCATCTGTGAGACTTTGGTCTACTGATGTATTATCGAAACGCCCGACATTCAATGTGAATGTGTCATCTATACCTGATTGTCCTGTAACAACTGCTATGCTTGATAGAACAGCACCACCGAAGACATCACCCCAGTGAACAGCTCCACCATTATTCAGGCTTATATCACACGATCCTATTATATCCTTTGCACCAGGAATAGCACATGTCTTTGTTGATGTATCGCAATCCCAGTAATCAGTTATATGATTATCAACGTTTATTTCAATACTATTAGTAATATAAGCTGGTTCAGCTATTCCGGTTATTGTAATAGTATTAGCTGTGTGGTTAAATCTTGCATATTCCTTTCCTAATGCTGTTGGTTTGGTTCTAACTGTCGTTGATGCTGTTGCAACACTTTGTACACTGAAATCAGCGGAACAAATATATTCATTTCCTTTACTAGCAGAAAGTGTAAAACTCTTTGCTACGCAACCAGTTAGCATGTAATATGATTTTGTACCACCAAGCTTGTTAGCAGAATATTCAAATGCTAAACTTTTAACAGTACCTGTTGAACTACGGTCACAACAATATGTTGCAAGTGAACCGATTGTTGCACTTGGTGTTGTTGGTTGAAGTACCCATTCGATATGTAATACTGGGTCACTTGGTTGACTTATAAAACCACAAATTGTTGGTTCACTAATTCCACGTAAAGTCTTGTGTATATCACCAGAATCCAGTCTGACATTATATACCTTGTCAGATATTAACATGGTTCCGCCGCTGGTTTCACCACCACCGTAAACATTTTCTTCCCAGAACCATATATCTCCTTGATATGGAAGTCCCATTGCCATTGTCTTTTCTACCTCCTTAATTTTTTTATTTTTTTATTCTCTAATTATTTTTTTATGGTCCTTGATACCTATTCGCATAGGCACTGACCACATAATGGAAAACAACTCGTTTCCCATCTGTTTCAATTATCTCCCGTCCAGTATCTTCGGGTTCCACCCATGTACAATCAGATACCGTATGACGGTATGTCATAATCCTGTCTATTAGTTCATCTTTAAGGTCTTTAACCCATGTTTTGATTGTTATCTCATCCTTATTTGCAACATAAATATTAAAATCCACATATGCCTTGTCAAACCTTGTGTCACCTTGAACATTATCAACTCTCCCAGGAGCATCTACAAGAGTAAGCTCTATAAATGGAAAATATGGAAGTTCACCTGTCCGAGCCTCAGAAGGCATAAACAGTGGAACATAACATGTATCACCCTTAAGCGGTCCATCTGGATATGAAAAACTTATACAGCTTTCATCAACTCCGTCATCATCAACATCATAACTATAACCTATAGCATTAATGATGTCGACTCGTGGGTCAAAAGCAGTATAAGTCATATTATACACCTGCTACCATTGGTTTCCTCACCTGATTAATAAGCTGACGGTATTTTCTATAGAACCGTCGACTGTCCTTTTCAATAATTGGAAGATTTGATGCTATATCACCAAGTGTCACCCTGTCAACTTCTTTAAGTCGTCTCATAACCATATCAGCTGCTAGATGACCAACTGCATTTCTGAAAAGTTCTTCATCGTAGCTTCCGTATTGATGCCAGTAGTCAATGTATACTCCTTCATTGTTAGCAGGAATAGCTGTACTTCCATCATTCTGATACATTGATATTTCTCCTCTCTGATATTTAGAAACCGTAATTATGGCTCGTTGATAGCTTCCATTATTATCAACCCACCATGCATTAATATCTGTTGCACATGATGTATTATTACCAGTTATGCTTCCATCACCATTTATATCGGCAATTGGAAAGAAATTACTTTGAAAGCTTGTATTTATTCCATCAAATCCTGCTCCTGTATTAGGATTTCCATTTGGTGTTTCCTCATAATGATGGATATAAATATCTCGTAATGCTTCTTTGTAGGCTTTCCAACAAATGTCAGAAAGTGCATCATCATCTACATCCTTAGTCTCACTAGCTCCTGTTATATCTCTTACATCATCTGTCACACGCCAAGGCATTACATAGAATTTATCATGTTCAACCGCTACCTGACTTGTTCCTGATGTGCTTTTTACTTCTATTTTGTATTTACCATATGTTGCAGTGGAGGACAATGAATCATAGTTATAGTAATAAACACCCGTACTATCTCTTGCCATAGCTTGTGAATTAACAAGAACAAAATCACAGGGGTCTTTAATCGTTATACTTACTGTGCTTGGATCAACCTTTGTTTTAGTCCGGTCTCTAATTGTTATCCAGTAAGCTATAGAATCTTCTCTTTCGTAGATTGCCATTTTAATCCTCCTTCTTTTTTATTTTATAATATTCATCTTTTGATTTATCAATCTCATATTGTTCTTCTTTTTTCCTTATATGAGTATATTGTTGTTCTTTTGTTTTTACATAATCATAAAAATTTTCTAAATCCTTAAGGATTTTGTAGTATTCCTCCTTGGTTTTTTGAAAAGCCAAAGGAAGCCTAAGTAACACTCCAGAAATAACACTATCTGTAAGATTAATTGTATCAGAGAGATTCCGGTAGAGGGTTTTTAAAACAGATAGATTATCTGAAAATGTTAAAGTATCTGAGATTTCTCTTTTAAGCGTGATTTGTTTAGCAAGAGAATCTGATAGTTTGATTGTATCTGAAATTGTTTTGACAATTGATTTAATGGTTGATAAACTATCTGAAACGCTGAGTGTGTCGTTAATTGTTCTGAAGAAAGATGCTTCTTTTAAAAGAGTATCTGATAAATTAAGCGTATCTGAAATGTTTCGTTGAAGTTTTTTAACTATTGATACGCTGTCAGTTAGGTTAATGGTATCATTTATTGATTTCAGTATTGCTTTTAGAGAACTAAGGCTGTCTGATAGGTTTATTGTATCTGCTATCGTTCTTATGTAGCTTGCTTTTTTAGAAAGACTGTCACTAAGGTTAAGCGTATCTCCTAGTGTTTTATGCAAGTCATATGTTTTTGATAGGCTGTCTGAGAGTGATATGGTATCATTTATTGATTTCAGTATTGCTTTTAGAGAAATAAGGCTGTCTGATAAATCTATAGTGTCATTAATGCTTTTATGGAGTTCATAATTTTTTGATAGACTATCGGATAAATCTATAGTGTCATTAATGCTTTTATGGAGTTCATAATTTTTTGATAGACTATCGGATAAGGTTAAGGTATCTCCAATACTTTCTCGTAAATCAACTTTTTTAGAAAGGCTATCACTAATATTAATGCTATCATCAATGGTATTCTTAAGTATAAAAATTAAATCAATTTGTTTAGGAGCATGTGTTATATCCAAAGTATAAGTATCACTAACCATATAGCTACCTGTGGTTGCTTGTACTTGGATTGTATCACCATCTGATACATATTTACTTATTTCAAGCAAATATTTACCCCCATTTGATGTCGTTCCTGTTTTTATTCCTTGTCCTTCTGTTGTATCTGTAACTGAAACCGTGAGTCCATCCCATGTCGTACTACCATCCCCATGATAAACAGTACCACGAACTGTTATCGGAAAAGCAACCGTCATAATGCACTCACCTCAAAATATCGTGTATTTTCTACTTTTGTTTGAAACACATCATATTGAACGATCGTTTCATCAAGCATCCATATTTCAAAATCTTTTATCCAGCAATCCCATCCGAAATATGTCCGATTCCATACACAGAGTTGTTCACCTGCTGTAAGATTCGTCTTATCATCTGTTATTGATGATAGATTATTATTCGGAGCACTTATTGTAAGCGTAAATCCTGTAAAATTACTTCCCTTGTTCTGAGTCGTATTATCAAGTGTTATATTCCGTTCTGCTGTATATTCAATGTTTGTGTTTTCTGTCATGTTGATTGTCTGGTTTCCACTTGTTCCACCATCTGTTATATAAATTCTAAGTATGTCAAATGTGTGTACTGTAAAATTATCACCAGAAGTATTATGCGGATGATATTGATACCATAATCCATCTGCATACCAGTCTGTATCATATGTTCCTGTATCATTCCATAGGCTTATGTTTTCATCTGATGACCATGTTATGTTCTCGAAATCAGAGGCAATAATATCCCCGATTGTATCATTATCTCCCATATAGATTATGTAGTCTTCCCCGTAGATTCTATATGTATCACTATAAGTTGTTATACCTGATATGGTTGTGAAATGATAAGTCTCGTTACACCAAGAACCATTACCATCTGATATGTTTACACTCCAGTAATAAGTCGCAGAACTGTTCGTGAAGTTACTATTCTGTTGTGTAATGTTAGTACCAGATACCACGCTACTGTTGGTTGCGAAATCATACCATTGACCAGTAATGGTATCATTGTACCGCCAGGTGGCATTGATTGTGTCACCATCAGTATCCGAGACTATAACATACAGGTCAGGGGTAGTGGATATATCAATACTACTATTCACAGGAGATTCATCAGATTGCGTAGGCGGTGTATTAGATGGTGGTTCACCGCCTGTTGTCCAGCTTATATTCCAAGACCCCATGTTTACACTACTATCGCTGAAGTTTCCATATATCATAACACTAGCATTTGTTACTGAGGATATATCGTCTCCATCCCCATTGAGTCCGCT
>Ga0272442_10001158_pt1 | contig 40665 bp, 44 predicted proteins | sample SSMForm2O_FD_200262 | JGI IMG/M metagenome (GOLD analysis project Ga0272442, IMG submission 200262) | Marine sediment archaeal communities from Little Sippewissett salt marsh, Falmouth, MA, United States - SSM-Form-2O | ecosystem: Environmental > Aquatic > Marine > Wetlands > Sediment ...
TCCGCTATGAGCTCATATGCGAGCCGATTGCCGATCATGGACTTCATGAACACCTTTGCCTCTGGGTTTGACATAAGGCAGAGAAGAAAGAGCCCCAGCTCCTGTTTCTTGCAAGACTCCCACAGGCCTTTTATGTTCCCTGGAAATGGGGAACCGGTGATGGCGTCGAATCCAGACTCCCTTGCCCAGAAACAGCTCGCATCGTTAGTTGAACCTATGTCCGAGAGCTTGAGATCCAGGATAGAGAGGCATCCCTGTTCATGGATGGCCTTGTTCATCTCCCTGATCTCCTTTAGGCCGAGGGGTTGGATGTATTGCAGATTGGGCTTGAAGCATGCGGCGTGCTCCCCCGTCTTTTCTATGATGTCAAGCGAAAATCCAAGTATGTCCCCGGCAGGGTCCCCCTTGGGATCTATAACCATCTCCTTTCTCATGCCATGATATGCGGGGTCTATCCCAACGCACAGATTGGATGACTTCTCATCCCTCAATTCAAAAAAACTCTCAGTGAAATCCATGAATGGATTTACATTGCTACATATATAATTATTATGTTATATCCAAATTTACTTTTCTGGGAAAAAAAGGAAATTATTATCTAACTAGAATTAAATCAAATACTTATTTTATCCTATTTTTCCTATCAGATTTGCACTATCGTTGCAGTCAATGTTATTGAGCTTACAACCTGGGCGCCGCTAGCCAATGAGCTTGAATCAATTGTAAATGATACCGAAGTGGATGCTCCAGACAGGATGCTCACCCCAGCCTCTATGGTCCCAAAGCTTATCGCAGAACTGTTGGTGCCGGTCTTTGCCAATACCACTGAAATGGTGTTTCCGCTATTATTGGTAATCGTGAACACATCATCGCATACCGTAGTGGCATCCATATTGATGCCTGTGGCCGTTACCTGGTCAAAGTCTATCTCCAACTTTCCATCTGTCAATTGAGCGTATTCTGATGTTGTTGCAAGCGCAAGAAGTGCGGAACCGTCACCTACAACATTGATTGTTGCAGTCCTATCTGCAGAAATTGAATTATAAGCTGCTGTACTGACTACTACAATTGATATAAACAAAACCAATATTACGATCAGGGTCTTTTTCATATAACCATCACCAAATGTGATTTGTATATTATTATTTGGCAATACTATTTATATTTTATGAATATTAATGATTATCAATGCCCAATATATTGCCATAAATGCAATAATCAGATATCAATGCATGACTGGCCATAGCTTATTCCGCCATCCCCTGGGGGGACCTTTCTGTGCTCGAGGAATCTGAGCCCCATGGACTCCACCCCCCTTCTGAGAACGTCTGACAAGATGCCATTGATTGCAACCCCGCCTGAAAATCCAATTGGAAGATTCAAGTCCCTGTTCTCCTCAATGAGGGATAAAAAGGCATTTCCAAGCGCAACATGTGCCGTTCTTGCTATATCCTGCTTGGAGTGGGTTCCCATGGCACCATAAAGCTCTCGTATGAATTCAGAGGTCATAATAATCCCATCCTCGACATCGATCCTGATCCCCAAGTCATCCCCCTTGGATGCCAGTGACTCCAGCTTCATCGGACCCTCGCCATCGAAGGTCCTCTTAGTGGATACTTCAAGCATGGCGCATACGGCATCTAGGACCCTGCCCGTGGAAGATGTCAGGTGCGACCTCTTTTCGGTCATCCTCTTAATCGACAGGATCTCATCGAGGCCCTTGTTGAAGTATCCTGAATAACCTCTCATCGCCTCTTCCCCAAGGATGTGGATAAGCATCCTCAGTGGGTGCCTTGTGGATAGGTCGCCCCCTGGCATCTTTAGATATTCGAGATGACCCAACCTGCTGGTGAAGTCGGGGTCCCTGTTTGTATGGAACAGCTCCCCGCCCCAGTTGTGGCCGTCATCCCCATATCCGGTGCCATCGCAAGCTATGCACAGTATCTCATCGATGCCATATTCAGCTGAGATGGCGAATGAGTGGGCAACATGGTGCTGGACGCGCACAAGGTCTATGTCATGCTCGTCGGCCCATTCCGCGGCCACCAAAGATGTGTTGTACTGGGGATGCTTGTCGCAAAACAGAAATTCTATGTCATCGAAGCAGATGTTCGAGATCCTCATGAGGAATTCAATGGACTCAACGGCCGACTCCATGACATCCCAGTTCGACGTGTTGCCAATATGCTGGGAAAGCATGGACCTACCTCCTTTCGACACAGAGACCACATTGTTCATCTCTGCGCCAAATGCAACGGAAGTGTGGATGTTCGGACAGTCCAATGGGACAGGGACATACCCCCTTGAGCGTCTTATGAACTTGCCGTCCCTAATTACGGAGTCATCACAGCGATTGACGATCTCAAGGTCGTTTGTAAGAAAGTACTCTATGAACGGAAGCTTTTCCCTGGCAACAGGGAGCTGCTTTATCATTGGATTCCCAGGATAGTTCGCTGATGTCATGACCAGGCAGGGCAACTTCATGCCTGAGAACAGCAAATGATGAACTGGGGCATACGGCACCAAGGCCCCTATCGTGTTGAGGCCCGGGGCTAGGGAACCTGAAAGCGTTGAATCCCCCACCCTCCTTAACACCACTATGGGGCAAGCGGGCGAACTTAGCAGCTCACGTGATGCTTCGTCAACGTATAGGTCCTCCTCCAGAGCCCCTATGTCCCTCCCCATGATGGCAAATGGTTGATTCATCCTGCCCAACTTCCGCCTGAGGCCGTTCACTACATCAGTGTCTGTGGCGTCGCATGCAATGTGAAATCCCCCAAGGCCCTTTATGGCCAATATGTTGCCCTCTTCCAATAGGTTGGATGACATCTTGACAGGATCCATGCAAACATCGCCATCAGGGGTTGAAAGCCAGTACCTGGGACCATTATTAGGGCATGCAATTGGTTCAGCGTGATACCTCCTGTCAGATGGGTCGTTGTATTCCCTCTCGCAGTCGTCACACATCCTGAAGCGTGAGATGCTGGTCTTGACCCTGTCATACGGGGTTGATGTCACTATTGTGAATCGTGGGCCGCAATCGGTGCAGTTTATGAAGGGATATCGGTAGCGCCTGTCACTTGGGTCGTCGAGCTCCCTAAGGCAGTTTTTGCATGTGGCCAGGTCTGCAGGTATGCCAGAAACTATGTTGAAGTCTGTCTCTTCAGAGGGGCTTATGGTAAATTCATGGAAACCCTTGTCTTCTGAACGCCCGACCTCCATCTTGTCAATGGCCGCGTTATCGGGCAATTTGTTCTCGATGAGATGAACGAATCTGGATAGGTCGCCCTCAATGCCCTCTGCCCCAATCTCAACGAAACCACCCTTGTTCATCACGTAGCCTTTAATACCCGTCTCCTTGGCCATCCTCCAGACGAACGGCCTGAAACCGACGCCCTGCACGATGCCGTATATCCTCAGAAGCAGCATTCTTCAAACCCCCGATAAGAATTAGAAAAGGTAAGACAATTTGATCCGTATGTCCTGGTACCTGTATGGAAGATAGTGGCGTGTGGTCTTTGGCGGGAACTTGTTCCCTTTCAGTGCCCGCTCAATGACCTCCTCCTTGGTGTGTGCCCTTCTATATAGAAGCACGCCCTCTCTGTTTTCCATCTTGGTTAGGAAATCCAAAGTGTCCACATACTCGATCCCAAAGTGCTTGCCTAGGTCATCCATCAAATCCTCTTCACTGTAAATGACAGTTGTCCTTCCATCTATGCCAGGCAGTATGCAAAACAGGGCCTCATTAGCATCCACCTTCCTTTGGGCATCCTCAACGCCCATCTCCTCGAGCTTTGCATACTTCTCTAAAAATGGCATTACTTCGTCCCTGTCCTCCCATATTATCGGATACCATGTGTAAAGCTTGATATCATCACTGTCATAGTCCAGCAATATGCTTGGGACCTTTTTCGCGCCCAATCTTCTAAGGCCCTCCACCCTGTGGTGCCCATCAAGGACCACAAGCGTGTTCTTGTCCAGGAGTATGGGTCTGTAGAATACGCCCTTGGATTTGAGGCTCCTAGTGAAGTCCTCCAGCTCTTCCTCTATTACCTCCTCATGTGATCTTACTTCGGACAAGGGTATCATCTCGACCTTCATGATCTGCAGAGGTTTCCTTACCTTTGACCATCTCTCTACACCCATATTACAAGCTCCCTCACGTTTCAAGAAGAGTATGATTAGTGCATTATTTAAATATGTTGACAGCCATTATTTCTCCTCAGACAATATAAAAGCCCCAGAGAAAAGGTATTAAAAACCAAAGATTTAATAACAAGACAGCATTCTTAATCTTGGGCCGAGGTGGCAGAGCCAGGTCAAACGCGTCAGACTCGAGATCTTGAAAAGTAACTGACGGGAAATCTGATTGTGCCTCGCACAGCTAGGGTTCAAATCCCTACCTCGGCGCCATATTAAACCTTGATTTCTCAAAAGACTTATAAGACAAAATCGTTATCCTTACTCGTGAAGCAAGGCAAAGAACTGGCAATTGAAACGAATGGCCTGACTAAGGCATTCTACAGGAAAAACGGGATTATCAACAAGATCAAAAAGCAGGAAAGTATAGAGGTAAGGGCGGTCGATGGGATCGACCTTGAAATCAGGGAAAGGGAGCTCTTTGGGCTTCTTGGCCCCAATGGGGCGGGAAAGACCAGTTTTATCAAGCTATTATCGACACTTTTGCTGCCTGACAAGGGTACGGCATCGGTCAACGGATGGGACATTGCCAAGAACTCCTTTGAGGTCAGGATGAGCATAGGGCTTACTCTCTCCAGTGAAAGACAGCTGTACTGGAAGCTGACAGCAAGGGAGAACCTGGAGTATTTCGCATCCCTATACCTCTTAAAACCCCAAGAGATGAAGGAGAGGGTGGACTATGTCTTGAACATCCTAGGGCTTGAGGAGCAAAAGGACATGCTTGTTGAGAACTTCTCCTCAGGGAACAGGCAGAAGGTGGCGCTTGGGCGCGCTCTCCTGAACGATCCCCCTATCTTATTTCTTGATGAGCCGACGATCGGCCTTGACCCGGCCTATTCAAAATCATTTAGGAAGATAATCAAGGAGAGGATTAACAAGAAGGAGAACAAAACGATACTCCTCACTACACACTACATGGAGGAAGCTGACCAGCTTTGCGACCGCATTGCGTTCATCGATAAGGGTAAGATAGTGGCCCTTGACACACCAAGGAATCTGAAGAAGTCCATTGATGAGAAGGAGGTCATAACCCTGGATCTTACAAAGACCTCTGATGACATGATAAAGAACATCAATAGGCTGGAATCGGTCAACAGCATTGACGAACTAATAAGGAATGATTCAGAGCTTTTGAAGATCCACACCGATTCTGCAAGCTCCTGCATACAGGACATCTTTGGGATCCTTACAGATCACCATGCACAGATCATCTCCTACAGGACATCCAAACCAACACTGGAGGATGTCTTCATAAAGATCACAGGCAGTGGTCTTGATGTATAGGATGATGTCAAACTGGAGCAGGATATCACTTGAGCTGCGCACCATAAGGTACACCTTGAAAAAGGAGATAAAGCTTTGGCAGAGATACCCTTCTAGGATGCTTTTCCTTGTTGTGATGCCGTTCCTTACGATATTGACGCTTTACTTTCAGGGGATGGGGCTCGTCGGGGGAACAGAGAGCACGTACTTTGAGGAGTTTGCAGGAACGCAGGACTATCTTGTTTTCATAATCCTTGGTTCTGCCGTCTTCATCTTCGTCTCGACGGCCATATGGGGGGTCGGCAATTCCATAAGGCGAGAACAGATGATGGGCACCCTTGAGTCCATATGGGTGGTCCCGACATCTAAGTTGACGATATTTGTTGGAGTGGCCCTCTTCGATGGACTGTTCTCAAGCTACGTTGCCTTCATGCAGTTGCTTATAACATCGCTCATCCTTCCTGTGAATCTGATCGATCTTAGGATCTTCGTTGTAATAGGGATAGCGTTCCTGTTGATATTTTCCCTATATGGATTAGGGTTCTTCTTTACAGGTCTGGTCCTGATATACAAGGAAGTCGAGGACTTCACCAACATGATAAACTCTGCAATAAGATTGATAACACCAGTCTCATACCCGCTCTCTGTGTTGCCAGCGCCCCTAGCATTCATTGCGCTGTTCATCCCGCTAACATATGCCCTGCAGGCAATAAGGGACTACATGGGGCTTGGAGACTACGGCCCGATCTATCAATACATAGGGCTCTTGTTGTTATTCGACCTTATTTTCATTATATTTGGGTCCCTATTCTTCAGGTATGCGGAAAAGAGCGCGAAAAGGAGGGGAGTGATTGCAACCCATTAGGGACATATCGTTCCAGGACCACCTCCATCCCATACTGATAATTGCAAAGTATGAGTTGATAGTGTCCAATTTCAGATATCCCCTTAGAATTCTCACAAGATTCATAAGCCCAATTCTCTGGGTCTTGCCCTTCCTATTGTTCGGAAAGGCAGTGCTTGGCGGCACCGATTCCGCAGTCCTCTATGAGCTGACAGGAATAGCCCATATGCCGACCTTCATCCTTGTTGGCACGATCATCACATCCATAAGCTTCAACATGCTATGGCTAATGTCATTCGCAATAAGGCTTGAGTCTTACCGGGGAACATTTGAATCCATATATTCATGCCCTGTTAACAAGTTCACTTTTTTCCTTGGAAAGCTCCTTGCATCAGTGGCGTGGTCATCGATTTACATCGTGGGGCTTTTGTTATTGGGCGTTTTTGTCCTCGATGTGCAATTCGTATGGTCCAGGCTCCCAGACATGCTGGCATGTGTCGCATTGTTATTTTTGGCCATGTACGGTTTTGGACTTGTGATATCTGGTTTCCTTCTTGTATACAAGGAGTCCCACACTATCATACATTTCCTCGACGGGCTCATATCCCTCATAGTGCCAATGGCTTACCCGCTGGCAGTGCTGCCACTCTTCATGCAAAAGATATCATTGATGATGCCGATGACAAGGGCGGTTATAGCGTCACGGGATATGCTAATAATGGGCGAGTCCATATTACATCAGGGAGACCATCTCGCAGTTTTGGCAGCCTATATATTCATTGCCATACCACTAGGATACCAATTTTTCAAATACATGGAGAACAAGGCCAAGATGAAAGGCGTCTTGCACAAGTATTGATATATAGAAATTTTAATATATTTCAGAATACAAACATCAAATATGAATATACAGGTCTTGTATTACTCCAAAACTGGAAAAACAAAAAAGGTTGCAGTGGCGATCGCTTCAGCTCTAAATGTTCATGAACAAAATATAAGGGATACTAAGCTCGATGAAGGCTCATTTGTATTTTTGGGGTCAGGATGTTATGGGGGAAAGCCGGGAAAGGACATGATGAACTTCATCATGAACAATGATTTCACCACAAGAAATGTCGCCCTGTTCGGGACCTCTGGCTCTGGTGAGGGTAAAGAGGTAACAGAAATGGAAGAATCCCTTAACTCGAAGGGGGCGAATATAATCGACCGGTTCTTTTGCAAAGGCAAATTCCTATTGGTCAATAGGGGAAGACCCAATGCAGAGGATCTGGAAGGGGCCAAAGAGTTTGCAAGGAATGCTATCAGTGCTTATGAATAAACTCAATTTCATTTTACTTAAATTTATATTTTGTTTTTCTATATTTATTCCATGAAAGATATTAGAAGAAAGGAAAAAGAGATAACCGATACCAATGAGATCAAAGACATCATTCTCACAGCAAAACACGTCACAATAGCGATGTGCTACGACAACAAGCCATATCTTGTCACCATCAGCCATGGGTTTGACATGGAAGAAAATTGCATTTATTTTCACTGCGCCCCAAAAGGTAGGAAGATCGACATTCTGAAAAAGAACAATGAGGTCTGGGGACAGGCGATGATAGATTTCGGGTACCAGGAAGGGGCATGTGACCATCTCTACACTACAGCGCAGTTCAGGGGAGAGGTATCTTTCTTGACAAATCTTGATGAAAAAAGGGCCGCCCTGATCAACATGGTTGAAAAGTTGGATCCAAATCCAGATGATATAGTTCAAAAGCAACTTAATGAAAGATCCATAGAAAGGGTCACAATTGGCAGGATAGATATTTCATATTATTCAGGAAAAAAATCGAAAGAGATAATTATTCAGCAGTGAATGTGCCGTAGTGACATCATAAAAAATGAACATTCGGAATAAATCAAATATATAAATAAATTCAATGTTGTGTGTTCATAAAAAAAATATTAATTACATATATCTCAAAATATTCAAAATTTATAAATAAAATGTCTACTATTATCTTGTTCGTTTAAAAGGAAAAGCTTAAATAATCTTACAGTATTTTGAACCTTATGGTCAGTATAGTGCCAAGGAACTTCCCAAAAGAGATGTGGGTGATATTCGCAGGGGATGTAATAACCTCACTGGGTATGGGTATGGTATTCATATTCCTATCCATCTACTTTAACATCGTCCTAGGCATCTCAATGACCATACTTGGTACAATATGGATGGTCACCGACATGTCGTCATTCTTCTCCCAGCTAGTCGGTGGAGCGCTTGCGGACCACTTCGGCAGGAAGAGGCTGATGGAGTTGAGCCTTTTCCTAAGGGGAATGATATGGATAATGATAGGTTTCATTGACAATGTGCCTACACTGGCCATATTCATAATAGTGAGCGGAATAGTCTCATCGATATTCTGGCCCGCATCCTCTGCCATGGTGACCGACATCATCCCAAAGGATAGAAGGGCAGAGGCATTTGGCCTATGGAGGATAGGCGGCAATCTAGGTTGGGGGCTTGGCGCAATGATAGGGGGGGTGCTGGCAGCCTTCTCCTACAAGCTGGTATTCATGGTCGGTGGAATCAGCAACATATTGTTTGGCATATTGGTGATAATCCTCTTGAAGGAGACGCTTCCAAAGAAAGTGGACATTGAGGCAGTCGAGAACCGGGCAAGGGGCATGGTAAGGACCATCAAGGACTACAGGACTGTGCTATACGACAAGAGATTCGTGATCTTTGTGATGGTAGGCGTCTTCATTGAGCTCCTCTACAGCCAGGCACACACAACAATGCCCGTCTTTGTCGTGAGAGAGAGCATCATCAACGCAAAACAGCTTGGATACATCTGGGCCCTCAACGGTTGGGCGATTGTTCTTTTCCAGATGACGGTCACCAAGTTCGTGGAAAAGAGGAAAATCAGCCTGATGCTGGCGATAGGGTCTATGATATATGCCGTGTCATTTCTCCTGCTGCTCAGAGCGACCATGTTTACCGAGATGATGCTATTCATGATGGTATTTACAATGGCCGAGATGATAATCGCGCCCATACAGATGACCTTTGTCGCCAACAACGCGCCTGAGGACATGAGGGGGCGCTACATGGGATTCTACAGCCTTGCTTGGGGGCTTGGCGGGTCGACCGGCCCCTTCATAGGCGGCAGGATAATGGACGTCTACTCAGCCAGATTGCTTTGGTATGTCATATTCGTCGTGGGTCTGATAGCAATGCTCGGGTACCTGATTATGGGCAAGCTTTTCAAGGACGGCGGCCGGGCCCCAGAATGCGTTCCTGACAATTAGCCTCGTTCATATGCATTGGGTGCATACATGCTCTTGATTAGCAATTTTTTTAAAGAGGATTAGCGATAGGATAGTAAAATGGTGATATCATGAGAGCAGGTATGAATCCTCGTAAGATGGAAAAGATGATGAAACAGATGGGGATGAAGCAAAAGAACATCAATGCCAAAAGATTGATAATTGAGACAGATGAGGGAAATCTCATTTTTGAAAAGCCATCTGTAACCGAGATAAACGTTCAGGGACAGTCAACATTTCAGGTCGTGGGCAGCTACACGAAAGAGGTGCCCGTGGTCGAGATACCTGAGAGCGACATTGAGCTGGTCTGCCAGCAGACAGGCGCCGACAAGGAAAAGGCCCTTGAGGTATTGAAGGACACCAATGGCGATATTGCCGAGGCAATAATCAAGCTACAGTCCTAGTAAAACAAATATTGAGACAAACTCCATCGCCAGATAGAATGCAATGGAGATGTAAAGAACCCTCATAAGCCCCGCTTCCCTAAGTGGGGCCTTTAAGATATAATAAATGAAAAGGTGCACTATCAGCAAAACTAAAAATATCATGGCCCCTAAAAGGGGCACTGACAGGTCAAAAGCTATTTTGAAAAGGGTGAGCGCAGCCAATACTATGACTGCATACGAGATTATCTGTGAATAGACAAAAAGTATTGCCCTTTTTACCTCATCCACTATTCTTACCCCTTCAATACGTTTTTCATCCTCTTTAGTCTGAAGAAGTCCTCACGCTCCCTCTCTTCAAGCGATAGCTCTATCCACTTGTATGTCTTGTCCAGCTTTGGCAGCAACACATACTCAAGTGCATTGACACGCCTCTTTGTGCTCTCCAGCTCCTCGGCGACAAGCCTGACCTGCTCCTCGACTTCCGCAAGGTCGAATGTGGACCTTAGCGCAACCTGGAACTTCTCAACGACCTCATCCACCTTCGATGGAGAGTTGATGAGGGAGTATCCCCTCTGCATATAAGGCCTCTTTATCTTGTCCCTAAGATTGAAGAGGGGCACAATGACGCCCATTATGTTGTATATCCTAGTGTCAAACTCGGAAGTGGGTGGAACTGCCAATGAAAGATTCTCCAGATCTCGTTTTCCCACAAGCATCTCTGCCTCTATCAAAGAGTCGTAGGCCACCTTGTACTCCTCGTTGAGCTTCTTACGTAGGTTCTTCCTCTCGGTCACCAGGTCAAAGAACTGCATGACCAATGAGTCCCTCTTCTTCTTGAGAAGCTCATGCCCCTTCCTTGCAAGTTGGATCCTTCTCTTCAATTGCAGCAAAGCCATTCTGGTGGGCTTTATCTGTTCAATAGACATGTTCACTCACTCTTTTTCACATAATACTTGTCAATGTACTTCTGGTCGATACGCTTGAGCTCCTCCACTGGCAAGAGGGATATAAGTTTCCATCCAAGGTCCAGTGTCTCATCGATCGATCTGTCCTCATCCTTCTTTTGTCGTACAAAGTTCTTTTCAAACTCCTCAGCGAATGTGAGATAGAGCTTGTCAAGGTCCGAAAGCGCGTCCTCGCCGACAACGGCCACCAGGTCCCTCATCTCCTTGCCTTTTGCATATGCGCCAAAGAGCTGGTTCTGTAGGCCATCATGATCGCCCCTGGTCCTCTCGGCCCCAATACCGTCCTTCATCAGCCTTGAAAGCGAAGGGGACACGTCTATCGGCGGGTATATGCCCTTTCTTTGTAGGTCACGGGAAACAATGATCTGGCCCTCCGTGATATATCCTGAAAGATCGGGTATCGGATGATTCATGTCATCGTCGGGCATGGTCAGGATGGGCATCTGTGTGATGGACCCATCAACGCCATCGATCCTGCCGGCCCTCTCATATATCGATGCAAGGTCGGTGTACATGTATCCGGGATACCCCCTCCTGCCTGGGACCTCTTCCCTGGCAGCGGATATCTCCCTCAGCGCCTCACAGTAATTGGTCATGTCGGTCAATATCACAAGAAGGTGCATTCCCTTCTCGAACGCAAGGTACTCTGCCGCCGTCAAGGCCGCCCTTGGCGTGATGATACGCTCTATGGCAGGGTCGTCTGCAAGATTGGAGAACATGACAACCTTCTCAAGAGCCCCGGTCCTCCTGAAGTTCTCAGTGAAGAAGTTCGCCTCCTCATAGGTGATACCCATGGCAGCGAAGACTATACCGAACTCCTCCCCAGTAAGGACCTTTGTCTGCCTCGTGATCTGGGCAGCAATCTCGTTGTGGGGCATGCCGGAACCTGAGAATATGGGGAGCTTTTGCCCCCTGACTAGGGTGTTCATCCCGTCTATGGCAGAAAGACCTGTCTGGATGAAGTCCCTAGGATACTCCCTGGCGGTCGGATTGATAGGTAGACCGTTTATGTCCATCTCCTTCTCCGGTATTATGTCTGGCCCGCCGTCAATCGGCTCGCCCATACCGTTGAACACCCTTCCTAGCATATCGGTGCTCACTGGGATGTGCAGGGTTGTCCCCGTAAATCTGATCTTTGTATTCGACGTGGCAATGCCGCTGGTGCCCTCAAATACCTGAACAACGGCTATATCCCCGTTGACCTCCAGCACCTGGCCCCTCTTCTTGCTTCCATCGGGTGTCGTAATCTCAACTACCTCTGAGTAACCAATACCCTCAACACCCTCAACGACCATTATTGGTCCAGAGACCTCTTTAATGGTGTTGTACTCTTTTTGAACATCAGACATGGTATCACCCCGAATAGCTCGCTATGAGCTTATCGAATTCTTTCTCCTTTTCGGCATTGAGCTCTTTGACATAATTATCGAACTCCTCTTCCTTAACGTATTTCATACGGCCTATCTTGGGAACTGCCTGCATCCCCCTTACCTCGCTCACGGTGACCCCCCTGTCCACAAGCTTGTTTCCTGTGTCATAGAAGTCTATGATCGTCTTGAGCATGGAGACCTGCTTCTTCTCTGAGCAGTATGAGTCGACCTCATGGAACGCGTTTTGCTGCAAAAAGTCCTCCCTGATCATCTGCGAGACGAGCAGTATGAGCCTCTCCTTCTCGGGAAGGGCGTCAGGACCTATAAGCTGCACGATCTCCTTGAGCTCGTTCTCCTTTTGCAAAAGCTCCATGGCCTTGTCCCTGTTGGGCCTCCAGATCGTGCTCACGTTGTCGTTCCACCATTGCTCCACATCATCAAGGTATAATGAATACGATGTAAGCCAATTGATTGACGGGAAGTGCCTCTGGTCCTTGAGAGACTTGTCGAGGGCCCAGAAGACCTTTACCACCCTGAGCGTGTTCTGCGTCACGGGTTCACTGAAGTCCCCGCCAGGCGGTGAGACGGCGCCAATTATTGAAAGGGAGCCTGTAAGGTCATTGAGCGTTTTGACACGGCCGCTCCTCTCGTAAAAGCTAGAAAGTTTCGATGACAGATATGCTGGGAAACCGGATTCGCCAGGCATCTCCTCAAGACGTCCGGATATCTCCCTGAGGGCCTCTGCCCAACGGGATGATGAATCGGCCATGAGGGCCACATTGTAACCCATGTCCCTGAAGTACTCTGCTAGCGTGATGCCTGTGTAGATCGAGGCCTCTCTCGCAGCCACCGGCATGTTCGAGGTGTTGGCAATGAGGACCGTTCGCTCCGTTATCGGTTTCCCGCTTCTTGGGTCCAGAAGCTCCGGAAACTCTTTGAGCACCTGGGTCATCTCATTTCCCCTTTCTCCACAGCCAACATAGACAACTATCTCAGCATCGGCCCATTTGGCCAACTGATGTTGGGTCACGGTCTTTCCAGTACCGAAACCTCCGGGGATGCCTGCCGTTCCACCCTTTGCTATTGGGAAGAATGTGTCAAGAACCCTCTGTCCGGTCACAAGTGGAATGTCCGGAGGGTACTTCTTGGCATATGGGCGTGCCTCTCTGACAGGCCAAGAGTGGTACATCTTCAGCTTGACCTCGCCCCCATCTGGGGTCTTGACAGTTGCAATGTAGTCCTCTATGTCATACTCTCCCTCTGCCGCGACATCCGAAAGCTCACCGGACACGTTTGGGGGCACAAGTATCTTGTGGATCACGAGGTCGGACTCTGGGACCTCCCCGATTATCTCCCCTCCGGTGACGGTAATGCCTTTCTTAATAATGGGTGTGAACTTCCAGGACTTCCTAGGCAGCTCATCCACCTGGATTCCCCTTTCAATGAAGTTCCCCTGTTCTTTCATGATCTCAGCGAGTGGACGCTGGATACCATCATAAATATTCTTAATAAGACCCGGCCCAAGCTTCACGGACAACGGTGAACCGGTAGCAACTACCTTCTCCCCAACCTTGAGTCCTGCTGTCTCCTCATATACCTGCATAGTGGCCCTATCACGGGCAAGTTCGATTATTTCACCAATCAGGTTGTGTTCACCGACTCTGACCACCTCATACATCTTTGCTCCACGCATATTTTCGGCTACGACAACAGGGCCGGATATTTTTATTATCTTACCTTCAATCACTAAACCACCTCTAAATGCTGACACCAACAGCTTTCTTTATCAATTCCTCAAATGGATCGTGTTCAGAAACTCCGCTCTTGTCGGGAATCTCAATGATAACTGGAATGATCTTCTTTGTCTCGTTGGTCCTCTTGATCTGGTCTCTGACAAAATCTGCCAGTAGGGATGATATTATTATAATACCTATCTCCTTGTTTGATGCAACTTCTTTGAACACCTTTTCAATCTCAGTCTTGTCAGGGGTGACTTCATAGAGCTCCTTGACGCCTATGAGGCCAAATCCCGTGATCATGTCTGAATCACCAATCGCTGCTATCCTCATTAGGACACCCCAACGTATCTCTTGATCTTTTCAGGTTCAAGACCCTCGTAGATCCCTATGATTATTGCCTTTAGCTTCCTGACCTCGGACTGCTTTTGTGCCAGATAACCAATAGTAGGTCCAACTCCAAGAGGATTCAATATCGATATGTCCTTTCCCTTGGAAACTATAATGTCCTGCAAGGCCTGCTCGAAGACGGCGATGTTCTTGTTCTTCTCATATTCGGTCATGTTTTCCTCGAATATCTTCGAATACTGCGTCTTTGCCAGTATGTTGATGACAATCCCGATCTCCTCTGCGGTTGATATGCCCTTCAGGTCCTCAAGGGGCACGCCAAATGTTACCGGAAGGAAGTTGCCAGGTATGTCGCTGGTCTCCTCCATGACGTTAAGCCTTAGGGCTGACAGGATATTTGTAGCATCAATTATCATGCCATAATACTCCCTGAGCAGCAAAATGTTGTTGTCCCTGCTGTTATCAAGGAATCTCCAAAGGGATTCATAGTAATAACTTAAGAGCGTGTTCTCTATCTGCACGAGATCCTCGTCTTGCACGTTGTTGAGCACATGTTCCAGTTCTGGGGTTATCGACATCACGACCTCATCGATGGATGTTGACTTGGCCAGCTGCTCCCTTTGAGAGTTGCTGAAAGTCCCTATGGCTATCATATAGTTGTTCGGGTCCTTTTTTGCATCAAGGCACCTCAGGGTCCTGATTATGTTCTCAATGTCCCATCTCTTGAGCAACACCTCGAACACAGGTTTTACAGAATCCGGGGTTATCCTGTGGATCTCCTCATAGATATTGGCCATATGGATGTTCAATGCCCTCTCAATATCAGTTATCTTGTAGCTGTCTCCCACATATTCCGTAAGATAGTCCACATATTCTGTCTCCTTGAGATGATTGACAACCTCTTCCAGGCTCTTGGACTCTGCAAGCTCCCCAAATGTGCTGTTCGAGATTATCTTCCCCTGCTTTGCCATTATCCTTGCATTTGGGTAGGCAAATGGAGACACGTCCCGAACTATTCCAGCAGTCTTGGAGGCTATTATCAAGAGCACCAGGCCAATTGGTATCATCAGTAGGTAAAACTCATTCATCTGCGTCACCTAGAAAATAATATCTGCAAGTTCCTTTCTGATCTCACGTCTCTTTCTCTCCAGGCGTGTGATGAAAGAGTTATCAACAATAACCCCTTTCTCAGATTCCACCAATACGCCACTGATACCATCGTCTATCAACTTGATCTTTGTGTCAACGCCTGCTGATTCGGAGATCTTCTTCTCAGTGGCCTTGAGATGTCCCTCCAAGGCCTTGATCCCGGAAAGGTTGGTCTTGACATCTAATTTGCCACCACCGATCGAAGCGCATGCCTCGAACGTTATCCTTTCCATGACCCCCTCATAATCAGGTATCTTCTTGGCATCAAGCAATATTATCTTGGTCTCCTCCAGGATTGCAGAAAGCTCTTTCTCCTTTGCTTCCAATGTCTTTCTTCTGGAATCCAGCCTAGCCTGGGAAATTATCCTGCTCTTCTCAGTGGCTGCCTGCTGTTTGCCTTTCTTGAGCAATTCCTCCCTCATATCATTGGATTCGGTAATTGCTTTGCTAACAATCTCCTGCACCTGTTTCTCAGCATAGGACAAAATATCCTTTGCCTCGGCCTCTGCATCCTTGATTATCTTGTCAATGATCTTTTTCTTTCCCTCGACTGCTGCCTTATCCATGTCAATAGTCATGCTTTCTGCGACCATACAGATCACCTGATCAGGCTATTCCGAATAATATCATCAATATGGCTACTGCAAGACCGAATACAGCCGCTATCTCAGACATAGCACCGAATACGATGTTTTGCGTCAGCAGAGAGTTATCCTTTGCTACAGCGCCAATACCACCAGCACAGGTTATTCCTTGGCCAATCGCAGAAAGACCAGCCAGCCCAATAGCAAGACCTGCGCCTATGGCCACATATCCTGCCTGTTCTGAGACCTCCGCGGTGCCCCCGCCGATTATGCCTGTAAAGTACATTATCAGGAAAGCTACGATAAGACCGTATATCACCTGTGTCTGTGGTAGAAGCTCCAAGATAAGTGAGTTCTTGAAATTGTTCTTATCTTCGGCCACCGAACCGGCTGCTGCTGCACCCGCAATACCTATGCCAAGACCTGAACCAACGGCAGCGACACCTATCGCCAGGCCAGCCCCGATCATTGCCAATGAAACTCCATCCATATATTCACCTCTTCTCCTTTACATATTTCGTGTAATTTCTTTCGAACTTCAAGGGTTCAAATTTCTTACCCTCAGCATTGTAAAAATAACTAAAAAATTCCACATAGTGTAATCTTAGGGAATGCACAAAGCCCCCTAGGCCGTTTATCCCTAGGTTGAATATGTGTCCTCCGATGAACATCACTATGCCAAATATTATGCCTATCTGTATGCCAGCTATGCTCATATTCCATGCCATCTGTGAAAACAGGTTCATGACCATGCCTATGCCTGCAGTTGAGAGAGCCAGAGCCAGCAGTCGGGCATATGACAACCAGTTGCCAAGAAAACCCGGAAAGCTCATGAAAGCCGTAATTATCCCTGCAAGACCGTTCTTCAGGCCATTGACAGAGATGATGGCGATCGAGAATGCCATCGGCGCCCCTGCCAATAACACCATCAACTGTGTTGGCAGCCCCATCAAAAGTGAAACAGATGCACCTATTATGCCTACTATCAAAAGAATCCATGACACGTTCTCTACAATGGCTTCATGGCGCTGCCCGTTGTGCATCCTCTGGTACAGTCCTACGAAGTTAGCTATGCCCAGATGCAAAAGCCCTAGGCCAAGTGAGAATATCAATATCTCCATTGCCCCGTATAGTGGGTCCGCCAGGAATGGCAACTGAGCGTTGAGGTAGTTCTCCCCATTGACAAAATCACCAAAATAGCTTCCAAACGCAATTCCAGCAATCGCAGTTGCTATGCCCCCATAGAACAATATCAGGCCAAAATCCCTCATCGTGCCAGATTTAACGTTCTTTACCAGGAAAAACCCCACAAGGGTGATCAGAATCCCGTAGACGAAATCCGTCATCATTATCCCAAAGAACGCTGTAAAGAATATTGCAAAGAACTTTGTCGAGTCTATCTCATTGTAGCTTGGAAGGCCGTAGAGCTCTGTCAATATCTCAAATGGCCTGAAGAATCCCTTGTTGCTAAGCAATGTCCCAGGTTCCTTTTCCGGTTCCTTTGACTTTAGGACAATGGCATCATGGGACATGATCTTTTCAATGACCTCCTTTTCCCTCTTTATAGGGTAGTGGCCCTCTACAGCGATGACATGCTTCGTTGCGGACATCCTCTTGAAGGCGTTTGACTTTTCAGACTCTATCTCCAATAGTTCCTTTAGTGTCCTTAGCTCATGCTCGTTTCCCTTAGCTATCTGTAATATGTTGTCAATGCTGGCATTCCTTTCTTTATTGAGGTCATCGATCTGTTGTCGAAGCTCTGGCAATATCTCATTTGGTTTCCCTTCAAGGGCCGGAACAGCCCTCCTCTTTATGGAAAACGTGGAGAATATCATGTCCATGCTCCTTTCACGTTCCCTCAATGTAGTGATAAAGACCATGTTGTTCCAGAAATCGGTTCTGCAATAGCCATCAGCGGCCTCGCAAACAGCACCTCTTATTGATGCCTTGTCCTGTTCAAATATCCTGCCAATCAACTTTAGTGTCTTATCTGAAGATTGTAAAAGGCCAATGTCTGCATCGAGGCCAGAGAGGTCCTCTAGAAGCTCTATCTGTTCTTCCAGGTCCTCAATGTTCTCCTCTATATCTGCAATATAGTGCTCCATTTCCTTTAGCTTTGGATCCAGGTCCCTTATGACAGAATCGGCTTGTGACACGAGCTCCCCGGCATTTTGCAAAGATACGTTCCTTTTTTCGATCTCCTTGCCTTTCAGGGCCCCCATGAAAGAAAGCTTCTCCTCGGGGGCGTAATGCCCTAGGAAGTTGAGCATCCTGTCGATCTGTATCGACCTAGACAGGCACTCCCTGGTGGCAGCTGGCACCTCATATCTGCCAGTAATTTCAGAATCAATTACCTCTACACACTCAAGATCGTAAAGATCTTGTATCAGGTCGTCTTTTTCACTTTTAAGGACTAGCAGTTCTAACTTTCTCATTCGAGCAGGAAAGATCATTCTATCACTCTCGATAACGCAGCACTGACACCCTTGGAAAAGTTGACTTTAGCAGTCTTTTTTAGGGTATCTAGCTCTTTTTCGCCATCAAGGGTGATCTTATTAGCTTCCGACTCGGCCTCCTTACTATAATTTTCCTTAAGTTTTTTGATCTCATCCGCAGTCTTGGTCTTTGTGGAGGAAAAAATCTCCTCCTTTCGGTTCTCGGCGTCATCCAGCATTTTTTTCATGTCGGACTTTGCTTTCGCTACTATGTTTTCGGCGCTATCTTCTGCGTTTTTTATTTCTAAAAGAGACTCAAGCATAAATGCTCCCCCCTTATGCTAGTAGTTAGCCCTTTCTATAGAAAAATATAAAGCTTTCCCCACAAGATAGACCCAAATTACTATATACTTACATGAAAAAATTAACAATATGAAAGAAATTATAAAAAATAATAAACAATTTGTTTCAATAAAAATAAGAATTTCATATAATAATATAAAAATAGAAAAAATATTCGGATAGGATTTATGTTCTGGCAGTATCAATCTTCATTCTATTGATAACCCTGTGGGATATTCCTAGGCTGAATGCCCCCATTATGGACGGCAGCCAGTATGAGATGAACCTGTCTATGAACGTGGCGCTGACGGCAATATGGGGCTCTATGCCGAAACCCGAGAACAGGATTATCATCGCGCCCTCTGTCGTTCCGAATCCCCCTGGAGAGAACGGGACCATGCCCATGAACGTGGATACCACAGCGACCACGGCAAGGACTGTGAACGACACAGATACGTCAAGTGCCAGGAACACGAGATATGTCCTTATTATCCAGAATGCCCATATGGCCATTGAAAGGATTGTCGATATGAACAGCTTTTTCCTGTCCTTGATGAAGTCCCTTATTGTGTCATTGAACAGCATTAGCTTGTCATCGATCAAGTGCTCGTACTTCTTTACCCTGCCAGGAGAGAATCTCTCTATCAAATTCATAATGAAAGTGATTATGCGCTTTCCCTGGTCGATGTTGTATACCACATACATTACTATGCCAACGATCGCAGTCAGGAAGATTATGGCTATCACCAATGTAACTAGGACGATGCTTGGCAGGTCCCAGAAGAACAGGATGTTGAAGACGCCAAGATAACCTAGCACGATATAGGGCATGGTGTCGAATATCCTATCTGACAAGACAGTGGCAAATGAGCTGCTACCATCAATTCCGGTGAGCTTGGCCAAGAGGTATGCCCTAAGCGGTTCGCCCCCTCCCTTCCCCATGGGAGTGACGTTGTTGACAAACGCGCCAGATAGCAGGGACAGGAAAAGCGGTCCCGATGCCACATTGGGCTCAATGCAGTTTATTATGTTGCGCCACCTAATCCCACCGATGTATATGGAGACCAACGATGCAATTATGGCCAGTGCGACATAGGTTTTGTCAGCGCCCTGTAAGGCATCCCAAGCCTCCCTAAAGCCTATCTGTCTAATTAAGAGTATTATAATTATCAGGCCTATTGAGAACGTCAATGCAGTTTTTGCTAGTTTGTTTCTACTTATCACTCTTAAAAACTCCCTTAACGAAGTTGACCAAGGCGTCCTTATACCCAAATTGAATTTCCTCATATGGTTCATTATAAAAATATATCCTCAATATCACATATATAAGACCCAATACCATCGGACCTATGATCACGCCAATTGCGCCAAAAGCGAACAGTCCGCCAATTGCTCCTGCCAGTATTATAACAGGGTGCATATTGGCCGCATCCCCTGATATCCTTGGCCTGATGTACATCTCTGGTATGAAGGAGATGAAGAAGTATGTGGACATCAGCACTACGACAGCATACTGGTACTGACCCAGATAGATATACCATATGAACAGGAGTAACTGTATGATCCATGGGCCTATCAGCGGGATGAAGTCTATCATGCCGGTGAAGACGCCTAGCAATATGGCGTTTGGTATGCCCAAAATATAGTAGACAGCCACAGATATTATTCCAGTGAATATTGCCTTGAAGAGGTATCCAATTATGACCGCCTGGAAGATTATGTCAACGCTATTGATAAGCTGTGTGAACTTTTCACGGTATTCCTCCGGGGCAAGACCGGACATCCTGTCAAAAAGACTCTGGCCATCTTTTAGAAAGTAAAATGAGAGCACAATGGCGACCAAGAGCTTGAAAAGTACCACAGGTATCCTGAACGTAAGGTCCAGGACATAATCATATGCGACACCCCCTAGGTCTGAAGCCTTGTTGGCAATGGTGTCAATTGTATTTTGGCTCAATGATTCGAAATCCAGGAAGAACAGCAACCTCTCTGTTACATATTCCATCAAAATGTCGAAATTAGAAAAAGATTCCTGGATTATGTTAGAGATGTCCGATTTTTGGAATGTGTAAACGAGCTCATTGAGGAAATATAGTCCCATGATGGTCAATGGTATGATCATGAGCAGCATTGACACGATGACAGCAACAGGTTTCCTGGATGTGTGCTTCTCTATGGACAAATAGATGGGTCGAACAAGATATGTGATCACGATGGCTATGACGAAAGCATCGATTATCGGGGATATCGTCTTGATGCCAAAATATAATATTATAATAAAGAGTACAATGGCAGCTATTTCATTGCGCCTTAAATCCAATCAATCACCGCTCAAATAACCATTATATCAAACGTCTACGTTCAGCCCCAGTTTTTCCTGAAGTTCCTTGTATCTGTTCCTAACAGTGACCTCCGTCACTTTTGCCACTTCGGATACTTCTCTTTGGGTCCTACGCTCCCCCTTCTCAATAGATGAAATATATAAAGCTGCCGCAGCAACGCCCATGGGGCCCCTGCCAGACGTCAATCCAAGTTTTATGGCCGCCTCAAGTATCTCAACAGCCCTTTTCTGGACCCCAGTTGACAATCCAAGCTCGGATGCGAATCTTGGCATATAATCGATTGGATTTGTTGGATTGATCTTTAGGTTTAGCTCCTTTGTGATAAATCTGTAGCTTCTTCCTATCTCTTTCTTATCGACCCTGGCATGCTCGGCCACCTCATCGAGGGTCCTTGGGACGCCACGTATCCTGCAAGCCCCGTAGAGACAGGCAGCGGTAACCGATTCGATTGAACGCCCCCTGATAAGATTCTCCTCAACTGCCCTCCTGTATGTTATCGCAGCCTGCTCCCTTATGCTTCTTGGAAGCGAAAGATGCGACGATATCCTATCAAGTTCGGCCATGGCAAATGCAAGATTCCTCTCGGCAGCATCAGATACCCTTATCCTTCTTTGCCATTTTCTGAGCCTGTATATCTGCGCTCGATTGGTGGGGGAAATGTCCCTTCCATGTACGTCCTTGTTCCTCCAGTCGATAATGGTAGAAAGTCCCTTGTCATGGATAGTAAAAGTCATTGGGGCGCCTGTCCTGCCCCGCTTATCCCTCTGATCGCTGTCAAAAGCCCTCCACTCAGGTCCCAGATCATAAAATTTGTCCTTCAGCACAAGACCGCATGATGTGCATATCAGCTCCCCACGGTCGAAATCACGGACTAGCTTGTCACTTCCGCATTCGGGACAAGCTTTTTGAATCTGTTCCTCCTGTTCGGCCAGTCCATCACCTCAAATATAATGCGTTTTCACAAAATTCCTTTTTTTCAGAAAATAAGATAATCTTGGCAAATGGATGGTCTACGGGCCCAAAAACATCTACGACCCTGCCAATGTCATTCATATTCTTATCAATGACTATCTTGCCCATTACACTGGGAGATATCTTTCCGCCCCTCACAACAATAGTTTTACCAGAGGCATTTACAACTTCACCTAATCTAGAAACCATAATCCTTAAACTCTCTTGATATTAACTTAAATAGATTTCGTAAAATTTATATATGAAAGATTACATTTATACATAAATATGTATAAATAATATAGATATATTTTTAAATACTTTGAGGTTGATATAGATTTACTGAATATATTCGGAGGACATGTTCGTTGGCTAACCTAAAATTATTGGTTCTCGATGTTTTAAAACCTCATAAGCCTATTTTGCCTGAATTTGCAGAAAATCTCTCTTCACTGCCTAATGTGGTCGGTGTTAATGTCTCGCTTCTTGAGATTGACCAAAAGACCGAGACAGTAAAAATATCCATAGTTGGAGAGAACATCAACTTCCATGAGATAGAGGATGCGATTGAATGCCTGGGTGGTTCCATCCACTCCATTGACAAGGTGGCTGCTGGAAAGAAAATAATTGAGGAAGTAGACACAAATCAAGATAGGTAGGAAATCATCTTTCCATACTATCCACTATGAATTGTATCCATTCATCGACGCCATCTCCATTCTTGCAGCTGGTTGATAGCACCATGTCGCAACCGCATGTTTTAGAATCTTTAACCATCTTCTCAGCTGAAGCGCCAACATACTCTGCAATATCTACCTTGTTCACTATCGTAAGGTCTGCATTCTTGAATATCACAGGATGCTTCAAGACGATGTCATCCCCCTCTGAAACAGACACAATGACGACCTTCTTGTGTTCTCCCAAGTCAAAATCAGACGGACAGATGAGATTTCCAACATTCTCTATGAACAAAATGTCAGTGCTGCTCAAGTCGAGGTGATCAATGGCGTGCTCAATGAAATGGGCGTCCAGATGGCATTCCTTGCCTGTTGACACAGGAATAGATTTGACACCGTGAGCGCTGAATCTGTCACTATCATACTTGGCAACGACATCGCCAGCTAGGACAGCGATCGTATATCTGTCCTTCAATTCTTCAATCGCCCTCTCGATCATGCATGTCTTTCCGGAGCCTATTGCCCCCATGACATTGAATGCTGTAATCTTGTTGGAATCGAACAGTTCCCTGTTCTCTGAGGCTATGCGCTTGTTTATCCTCAAAATATCCTGTTCTACCTTGACATCTGAGACCTTGTGCATCATCTTTCAACTCGTATAGTTTTAACAAACATCTCCCTGCCTTCCAATATAAAAGTATTGGGTGATCCGCAGGAGCTGCATTCGAACTTGGGCACAGTGAAATGAAGGCTTGGATCCTCCGATACCTCCACGGGGGACTCTGCCCCGCAGTCACGGCACTTTACCTTTCCAGGAATATGATTGATCTTTATCTTGGTCCCCTCACCTATAGTGCCCCTTAGAAATTCCGTAATCCAAAACTCCAGCTGTTCCTTGCTAATCAAGGCCAGGTTACCAATATCCAGCTCTATTAGCAATATCTTCTTCGCTGACTGCTTTTCCGATTCTTCCAACGCTATGTTGACTGCCGATTGTGCCACAGTAACTTCATGCATCCAGTAAAACACAATCCCAAACTTTAAAAATGTAATACATTAAGATTCATCGATGAGGATCAGCACTAAGGATGGGGCAGGAGGACGCAAGATGCAGGAGTTCCTCGAAGAGGTTATCTTGGATACTTTTGGGGACTCCTCTGTAGGCAGCATAGGATTGGGAAACTTAGATGACGGCGCTTCCTTTGGAAACTACATCATCTCTACAGACGGCCACACAGTGAAACCTCTTTTCTTCAAGGGGGGCGACATTGGAAGGTTGTCTGCATGCGGGACCATCAATGACGTTAGCGTCATGGGCGCAAGACCAATTCTCATTACATGCTCACTTATAATCCAGGCTGGATTTGAGCTTGAAGACCTGAAGAGGGCAATGGTGTCCATGAAGGAGTCCTGCGATGAGGCAGATGTAAAGCTGGTCGCGGGAGACACCAAGGTAGTTGAGGACGAGATTGGCCTTTATGTCTCAACTACAGGCGTCGGGGAGTACTGGGATGGACTGGAGACAAACCTGGACATTATCCGCGAGACCCAAGACTACCCTGAGAACTTCATCAAGGACAGCGGGCTGGCTCCCGGGGACAAAATCATATTGTCGGGAACGGTTGGAGACCATGGCATATCTATAATGTCCGAGAGAGAGGAGCTAAACATATTTGGCGATCTGGCATCAGACGTATGCCCTGTATGGGGAATAACAAGAAGAGCCATAGAGACGGGCGGCGTCAGCGCGATGAAGGACCCTACAAGAGGGGGAATATCTGCCGCACTCAATGAGATGTCAGACAAATCAGCTGTTAAGATAACCATGTTTGAGGAAAAGATACCTGTAAAAAATTCCATCCGGGCCGCTGCGGACATACTAGGCATCAACTTTCATGATGTCGCAAACGAGGGGAAGGTGGTCATTGGTGCCAGGGAGGAATACGCTGAAGATATCCTTGAGGCCGTTAGAAGGTCAAAGTACGGGAAAGACGCCGTCATCTGTGGAGAGGTTTCGGAAGGTAGCAAGGTGTTCCTAAGGACTAAAATAGGCGCCAGAAGGCTTATGAACATTCCTGAAGGGGATCCAGTGCCCAGGGTATGTTAGACTTCAAACTATATTGAATATAAAGCGATATTTTATATATTCTTTTTCTGCATCTATATTATGGCCGAAAATAACGAGGATTTATTCCATGTAATCTCAATGAACGATGAGAATGCAAAGATAATTGCCATGGAATTGGCCAATGACAAGGGGAGAATGGTGCTTGAATCCATATTTGAGGGAAAAAAATCATCCTCTGAGGTTGCTAAGGAGCTCAATATGAGCCTCCCCACGGTATTATTCCACATAGAAAGGCTCAAGGATACCGGAGTGATAAAGGTAATAGAGACCAATCTTTCCAAGAAATTCAGGGAAATCAAGTACTACGGACCCACAAAAAAGGCCATCTTGATAATACCTTCAAAGAATAAGGAACCTATAGAGTCCGCTGCAAACTCCATCTTTACAGGGATAAACGCAAAGCTCGTTGGCATCACGGGATTCATAGGCGCCATGCTTTCTGGAGGGATGATAAAGCTATTCTCCAACAAAAGCTTACCTGTGGAAAACTGGGATAATGAGATACTTACCGCCCCTCCTATTGAGGACGCCGTCCTGGAAGGGAGCAGGCAGGGGATAGACGCGGCAGTGCAGACGCTCCCCTCCACGGGGACTATAATCGCCATTGTCCTGGCAGCCACGGTATTGGCAATGTCCATTGCATTTATGTACCAAAAGGTAAGAAAAAAGGGATTTTCAGGTAGGGACACTATTTTTTAGACCTGGCCATTCCTGCGATGAAGCCTATCATGGTAACAACGAAACCAACTGCTAGTCCAACGACCAATAGATAGTACTGGTCCTTTAACTTTACGACTGGTTCGGGTGTCAGGCTTTCGCTCAAAGACCCATAGACCTCGTCAAGGCCCTGGACGCAAAGATCGGACTTCTCATCTGCGCCTGCCATCCCATAGTATCCCTTGGCCTGTGAGAACATTACGATGGCATTCTTGTAGTCGCCATTTGAAAGATACTCCTGCGCAGATTCATAGTGTGCATCGCCCAGTTCCTCATATGTGAGCTCATTGGACTCGAGAACGCTAAAGGATACAGACTTGCTCTGCTCATAGTTTATGTCCTTACGGTCCTGATAAGCCAGCAATAGCTCTATCTCAAAGTCTCCCGTGCCAACGGATGATGTGTAAATCGCTATCGTTCCATCAAGCGTCTGGCTTGGTTGGATAATGGTCTGATTCTCCTTCAGATTTATCTGCCCAACAAGGCTCGGATAATCACTGGATATTGAGGGGCTTAGCTCCATGGCGTCATCTGAACCAAGATTCTTCAGTGTAAAGTCTATCATCAGGGTGTCCCCTATCGTTGCAAGGTTGTGATCCAAAAACGTGATGCTGACAGCTGGTATCCCATGGATAACGTTGATGGATGTGAATATGGAGTCCTCCCTCCAGGGGTGGCACCCCTGATTGCATGGCCCACGCTTGCCGGTAAGGGCTATTGGAATCTGATAGACGCCCCCCGGGGCGTTATCGTCCAAAGTAAATGTCAGCGTTGAATAAACAACATCGCCAGGCCAGACCTCGGTCCCCTGATGTTCATTCCCGTCGTATTGGACCACCACGCCTTCGGGCTCATTGATGGTCATATGTTCAAGAAGGTCTGTATCGAGCAATTCCTGGTCAATGAATATCACAGATCCCCACAGTTTCTCACTGCTGTCGGAAGAGACATTTGCTATCTCAACTGTGATGCTGACCGTGTCGCCAGTGTATATCTTCGTCGGAGTTATGTTAGTGACGCTAAGGTCCAGGCTGAACTCATCCTCAGAACAGCTGACAGAAAATGAAGAGACCAATATTAGAATCAATAATCCTGTAAACGCAATAGACTTCCTTATCTGGACCACCTTAAAATATGATTTTTTGACATAATATAAAACTTTCCTATTTTTTTGCCATGTGGCACTGATAGGAAGATAATTATTTTCATTTCTATAGAAAAACCTAGAGCTAACGATTATATTTATTAATATGAAGTATTTATGAACAGTTATCACATATATATAATCTAACGTAAAAAACAGTGTGTTTCTTACTTAAAGGTGGGTTGATGGCTTCAAAGAAAAATATCAAGACAGATGTCAAATCCAAAACAAAGCTCAAAAAGAGAAAGCTTGAAAAGCACAAGAGAAAAGTTCAAGAAAAAAAATTCTTTTACCGTAACAAGGGCACATTGACGGCAGTTGCCATTATTGCCCTAGTCCTTGTAGTATCTTTTGCTGGGTACAATGCCTATAGCTCCATGCAAGAGAAAAACTCCATTGTGGACCATGGGGACGAGGTTAAGTTCAATTTCATATGCTACTATGACAGTGGAGAGGTCATACAGCACACACTGGTTACCACACCATCAGATGTCACCCCTGAGACAGACCTCGACAGCGACAGGCTGAAAAGCCCGCAAAAACTCGTGATTGGCGGATATGGTGAGATATCGGGCATCTTAATACCCCTATACTGGAACGATGGCCTTTTCATAGACCAAAAGAAGGGGGAGACCTTCACATTGTCCATACCGGCCGAACACGCATATGGTGAGGTCAATAACCCATTGGGGGAAGATGACCGGTTATTTGCCGTTTCCAGGAACGGGGAGCTGGACAGATATGGCACAATTGGCATTACAGAGTACTTGGTGGACCATGAGGAACCCGAGGTCGGAATGGAAGCGGAGATAAATGATGACAGTGTCGTAATCTATGACATAGATGACGAGAACGTCTATTATGAGCTCAATTATTCAGTCGGCGATGAGGTACTGATGGAGTACGGGAGCGCCGAGGTAACTGAAATAACTGAGGATAAGATTCTCGCATACTATGCTGGTGAGACGGACGTTACATTTTACACGCAGCTGGATGGGATATGGCTCCCGGCCCACATAAAGGAGGCCTCAGAGGAAGAGCTCACCCTGGAAGTCGAGCATTACAATTACAAGATCCTGATAGAGTCTGTGGACAAGGATGTCATTGATCAGGACGAATGGAGCATATCTGACGGGGATTTTGCAATAGTCCGTTACATAGGTTATTTTGAGGACGGAGAGGTCTTCGACTCGTCCATCAATGGTGATATAGAACTTACAAATGACCTGCCACTGGATAACACATATGAAAACACGCCCTTGTACATCACAGTGCAGCCCGGCAGCACGATCAGCGGGACTTCAACGGTGATAGACGGCTTCAACAATGCAATGAAGGGAATGGTATCGGGCGAGGAAAAGACCATAGAGGTTTCGGCAGAGGAAGGATACGGATTGTATGATGAGGACCTTATCGAATCGATAGGGTTCCTTGTTGGGGAATACGATATGATAGAGACAATTCCAAAGACCACCACCATTGGGGTTGAGCAGTACATAGAAGATTACGGAAAAGACCCATTGATTGGCGATTATGTCACCATGGAATACGGGGCGTCCATGATAACTGATGTCACAGATGGCGTAACGGTAGAGCTTGTCACGCCCACAGAGGGGGAATTCATCTACCACCATGTCAAGGCAGAGATAATTGATGACGATGGTGAGACCATTACGATCGAACATTATCCTGTGGATGGCGCATCGGTCTACGTTCCCAACGGCGATGTCGCATATGTGCATGTGGACGAAGATACGTTCTTAGTGGAATATGACCCGGAGGAATGGGAGATCGACGGGTATTTCGCGAATGGCAAGATAACAGAGATCGGCGATGACCACTTGGTAGTTGACAGGAATCACCAGCTTGCTGGACAGACGCTGTTCTTCAAGATCAGGATAGTTGATTTCAGAAAGGTGATAAATTGAGATTGCGCGATGTCATCAAGGCCATAGAGGAGTTCGCGCCACCTGAGCTTGCAGAGGCCTGGGACAACTGTGGGTTGCTGGTGGAGGGCAGGACCGAGGTGAACTCAATATCTGTGATCCTTGACCCGACAGTGAACACCCTGGATTCAGCGAAAGGGGACCTTATACTCAGCCATCACCCCCTTATCTTCTCCCCTCTGAAGAGCATCGAACACGACATCAAGAGGAAGATCAAGATCCTTCTATCCAAAGAGCAGTCCTTCTATGCTGCCCACACGACCCTGGACTTCGCACCCCAGGGCGTTTCATGGGTGTTGGCGCAAAAGATCGGTCTGCAGGAAGATGATGACTCCTCACCAAGGATGAGGACCGGCACTGTGCCATACGGCACGGTCCAAGAACTCACAGACGTAGTCAGGATAGCCCTGGAAAAGAAGGTGCTGAGGGTAGTGGGGGAAAAGGAGTCTATAGGAAGGATGGCTGCCCTGCCAGGCTCAGGTTTCAGCGAGGACATCATTGACCAGTGCTACGACATGGGCATAGAAACCATTTTGTCCGGAGACCTGAAACACCACACGGCCATCAAGGGGATGGACCTCGACATGACATTGATAGACGCGGGGCACAGGGAGACTGAGGTTCCGGGAATACAGTATTTCGCAGGATATCTGGAAAAACATCTCAAAGATGTGGAAATAGAACTGATCAAGCCAACAAAACCATGGCATTACGAAATAGATCAGACTTGAACGTTTTTTGCCACGACCAACATAGGCTTTCCACAGCCCTTTTCAAATTCTTTCTTTTCGTATCCTGAAATATATTCCTTATACATTATGAAAATGTGAACTAAAAGTGCCGGGGGCGGGACTTGAACCCGCGGCCTCTCGATTTCTCAGCTATGCGCTTGGTCTTTTATGAATCCAATACCCTGAACTTATGAGTCGAGCGCTATAACCAACCTAAGCCACCCCGGCAAAAGTTAATATGAATTTGTAGGTCTTTATATAAACTTTTTGGGAATGAGAGCCTAGCCGAACATAAGAAATGATCTTTAAAAAAAGAAATAATAATATCCTCAATCTTGCGATATGACATTTTTCATCAAGTTGAGAATATAGCTTGTGTTCAGGCTTTCAATAGGGGTAGAGGCGCTGTATTGGAACTGAATTAAAATATCATCCTTGCAACATATGTAATAATAATTTGTACTTGCAGGGCCATCAGCGTCAGTATAAGTGGACTTCAGTACTATCGAGCGATCGCCTACCGCCGGTGCATCTTCATACTCAATGTCAAATTGCACATCCTCTTCATCTGCATAAAAAATCTCAAGGCCGGACATTATGAGCTCAGCCCTTTCCCCCACGGTTGCTGAAAGATCACCTGAATCGTATCTTAGAACACTTTGATGAAGTGAGTCAGTTGACTTTAGGCCGCTTTCGGTCATGACCCCTGCACTAAAATCTGCACGTTCCACTTCCAGATAGTCTGTAACAAGACCCTCAGAAGGTGCCTTGGGGGTGAAAAGCCATTCTTTTGCTAGTCTGGAGATTATTATCACATCATCGTGATAATCATAATCATCCGGATACCAGCCCTCTGGCAGCATATCGAACGTTATCAGGTAATCACTTAGGCTGCCTTCATCGATCACTTCCTCTTTCTCGCCCGATCCTATGCACCCAGCAATCAAAGACAGGATGATTACCATACAACATACATACAGGGTTTTGTAGCTCATGTAATTCAAAATAATAAGCCTGAGAAAATATAATATTTATGCCGAATTCCAAAAAAAAGGCCAATTTGTCAATAATTTTTTATCAGAAAAATGATATTTTCATGCATGGGTGGAATGTTGCATGTTTACTACGGTGACGGCGTCGGAAAGACCACAAGAAGCATTGGGCTCTTGATAAGGGCTGCCGGCGCCGGCAAGAAGGTGTTCTTCATGCAGTTCATGAAGGATGAAGGCTCTTCTGAGGTCAGCATACTGAAAAAGATACCTGGCATAGAATATCAATGCACAGGGACGCTCGGTTTCATCTTTGAGAGGAAACCCACAAGGGACGAAAAGGAGCTTGCGCTCAACGGGTTGGAGAAGTGCATGGATGCTTCCTCCGGGGAATTCGACATAGTGATAGCGGATGAGGCCCTGAACGCCCTTGGAAAGGGATTGATCGGGGAGGAAGGATTGATGTCACTAATTGATGGGAGGAAAAAAGATGTGGAGCTGGTCCTCACGGGGAGGCCATGCCCAGAAAGCATCTTGAAAAAGTCCGATTACGCAACAGAGTTCAAAATGGTGAAACATCCGCACATGAAAGGAAAAAAAGCAAGAAAAGGAATAGATTATTGATAAATCTATTCGTCGTTGTTCTGCCAATCCTTGGCAACATCCTTGAAAGACAAGACCTTGAGGTGTAGCGGTTTCTTGGTGATGTTCCCTGTCTTGACGCCCACAAGGTACCTTACGTTCCTCTCGCCCGCGATATCGACCAGGCGCTGTGTTATCACGCCGTCAAATACGACCGCGTCCACATCGTCCGTGTACTTCATCGCATCCACAAGGTCCCTTACAGAAACCTTCATCTTGACATTCCTGTCCTTGTCGAGGACGTAAGCGTCAAGTGTGCCCGGAAGCTTCTCTATGATGGGCTTGAACTGCTCTAGCTCATCGTCATCCTTGGGTTCAGCCTGAGGTTCCTTGATCTCCTTGATCTCCTTAATCTCTTTTGGTTCCTTCCTGCTGTATTTCCTGGTGCTCTTTGGGCCTGTCTGCTTCGGCACAAGATTCAATTGGTCTTCATCTGTGTCTGGAGAGGAGATCTCAATGGTCGATGATGAATCTGATGACCTTTCGAATATCTCGTTCAGCGCCTGTTCGGCAGATACCTTGTTCCTCAAAGACTTGAAGACCTCTTTCCTCGTAAGGTCCTCTACTTCCTTTCCGGGAGGGGCCCTTGCAAGATTGTCTATCTCTCCAAGCTCCATGAGCTCCCTAAGTATGAGCTCACCGCCACGGTCACCGTCTATGAATGCTGTTACGGTCTTTTCCTTAGATAGCTTTGTGATGGTATCTGGAACTGATGTTCCTTCAACGGCAATTGCGTTCTTGATGCCGTACTTGAGAAGATTCAATACATCGGCACGTCCCTCGCAGACTATGATTGCATCTGAGTCGTCGATGTTAGGCCCTGCTGGAAGATTCTCTGGACCATACTTGGTGATCTGCTTGACCCTTACAGCCTGCTTGACCTCTTCGGTAAGTTCCTGTGTCTCAGGGACTTCCCTGTCCATCATGTCCTTGAGTATCTCCTTGGCCCTGTCCACGACGTAGGCCCTCTTGGATGACCTGACATCCTCTATCCTGTTGACATTGATCTTTGCCTCGCAAGGGCCCACCCTGTCTATGGTTTCAAGCGATGCGGCCAATACTGCGGTTTCTATCTTATCAAGCGACGAAGGGATCGATATGCTGCCAAAGGACTTGCCGCCCTTTGAATTGATGCTGACCCTTATCCTGCCTACCCTGCCGGTCTTCTGGAGCTCCCTCAGATCAAGGTCGTCCCCTAAAAGGCCCTCAGTTTGGCCAAAAATGGCACCCACAACATCGGGTCTCTCAACTATGCCCGATGCATTGATATTTGCCTGGATGATATATTTTGTTGTCCCTATCTCGTTCTTGAGAGTGACATCTGTCTTCTTTTCCTTATCGTGATTAACTTTTAATTCTAAACTTTTCTTTGATTTAATAAACACACCCCCAATCGGTAGGTCGCAAGAAATAGATTTACAAATATGTATGTTCACTTATGAACGCTTTACGTTATGTGAATAGATTATGAATGATGAATTTGAAATCTGATGCCTTACGACACATATATGATGATGCATATACCTATCTTTCTCTACTGTTTTACTATATTCTGAACTATTTATTAATTTTTTGGTAAGTTTGGTTTTAGGAAGATATTTAATGATTTATAAACCTTTTGTATAAAGTTGCTTTATTCAAAAATATGTCAATCATTTAAGTGCTTATTTAAAAGCAGTATGACACTCTCCCTGTCTGCTCCGACCTCGACAAGCTTTTCCTTGCCAAGGGTCCCTTTTATAATGGTGGCGTCACCCACCTCTTTAAAAAACGAGATTATCTCCTCGTTTGCCTTTCCTTTTTGGGCCTTTGACCTGATCTTCATCTTTATCCTGTTCCTCCATTCATCCCATGATACCGAGAACGACTTAGAGTTAGGAACAACTTCTATTGGGATCCTGACAATCCCATCAAATTCAGTGACCACATCCTCGATCATAGTACCACACAAAAGGAATGTTGCCCGACACACTAACATTCAAGATTCATCGTACGGGTATCCTCTCTCCATCGAATAACTCTCATGGCGGGCTGTCCTGTATCGGGGTTGACTGCCGGATCACCTCAGGCGCAAGCTAGATCACCGTAGGACCCATAACGATACAAGGCTGTAAAAACAGCGAGATTGACTATACACAACATATATAAATAGATTATCCCTACCAAGCACGATGAAAAAAGTAGGCATGGGCGTTGATTTCGACCCAGTTCACAGAGGTCACATACATCTTATCAACGAGGCAAAGAAGCATGGCAAGGTATACGCATACATCAATGAGGACTACACTGCCCACCATACTCCCCCCTTCCTATCATTTGAGGCAAGAAGGGAGATATGCGAATCGTTGGGGGTGGAAGCGGTCCCAGTTAAGGGGCTCCATTACAGGCTCCCTCTGTCCTATACTGTACCCATAAGGATACACATGATGGCAAACGACGGCATCACGGACATAATGGATGCAGCGGCGTCTTTTCTCCCAAAAGAGGAAATATTCAAGCTAGCTTGGAAGTTCGCTGAAAAGGAGATGTTGATGGGGATACCGAGGGAATGGCCCGACAGGAATCTGATAAGGTGGATAGCCGCGAACGACCTCTACGGCATGAAGCACAAGAACAAGATGGGATATCACATAACCCCGACCTACAAGATCGACAATGAAACGGTCTCTGGCCGCTACATAAGGCGCGTCATACTCCAGCGCGATAGAATAACTGCTCCTGTAAGGCACCTGATACCGCCACAAACAGAGAAGATAATCGAGAGGGAGCTCAGGGAGGGAAACATCCCCATGGGAAGGGACGTTGACACCCTGCTGCACGTTGCCAACAGGTACTCGAAGTCAAAGCTCCTCAAGCTGGCCAATATCAACGTTGAGGCAGCCGAGAAGATATCCATGGGGCGCCCGTACAACGACGAGGAGAAGCTTTTCTACCCGCTTAGAAGAGCCGGATACCAGCAGGTGCTCTCAAATCTGGCAATCTCCTGCATGGAAAAAAAGGTGACCAGGAAAGACCTGGCCCAGCTGATATCAAACTATTCCAAGAAAGACATCACACCCAAGGACCAGAGGATAGAGACCCTCGTGGAGAGGGCATACTTTGTCGCTAGGGCGTCCAGGCTGATCGACGCCCCGGTGGCAGATTCCATCTTCAGGGCGGGCATAGACGATTTCTGGGATGAGAACTTCAAGGAAATAGTGTCCCTTTCTGGGACAGACGAGAAGACCATCAGGGACCTAAGGAAAAAGATGCCGTACGAGCAGCCGCCAGAGAACCTGCTGGCGGGCGTGGCGCTGAAGTTCGATGACTTCAAGAAAATACATGAGGACACCATCTGTGACCTGACATCCAGTGGTTCCGATATCATGGCAGAGTTCAGGATGCCTAAGGTGGTGGTCCACGGGAAGCTAAAGCTGCCGGCAGTGGAGGTCACGTTCCTGAGGTACCTTCTTGACTCCCAGCTGGTCCCGGTCTCGTGCAAGGCAGAGGATGTAGAAGGAAAGCTAAGGATAAGGATACTCTACGGATTGGAGATATAATATTTCCCGTCCTCTGAATATATCTCTACCTTTTCGCCCTGGCGGGCGCCTTTTGGAATATCTGCGCCAGCCAACTCCATGGTCACGTAATTGTCCATGAACATGACCTGCGACCACGTTTCATCAATGGACACTATCATGCCGCCCCTCAATGACTTGCTGTCGATCATCTTCAGATTTCCCGATGCCAGCTCCTTTTCAACCTTTTTGAAGTCAAGGGCGATGCTCTCTTCAAAATTTATCAGTGTGACCTTGCCTATGGAATTGGATATCTTCCATAATCCACCATCGTACAGGATGAAGTTCCCATCCTCAAGCTGGGATAGCCTGAGCACGACCGATGCCCTGTACCTGGCCTTCCCCTCCTGCCTGTCAAAACCTGTCAAGCGATATGATTCAGAAACATACCCCCCATACTTCTTTTGAAGCGCCCTTGCAAGCTTTTTCGTGAACTTGAGGGAACCCATCTGGAAATCGATCCCCTCCTTCTTCTTGAGTACCTGGGTTATGAACGCCATCTTGTTCTTCTCGAGCTCTGAGGCGGATATCCCATCGACTTCCTTTATGTAATCGTCGATCTCCTGTCTTGTGAGGAACCTGCCCTCCCTCCTGATCTGAAATACGGCCTCATAGTATCCCCCATACTTCCTTGAGCATCTGGGGCAGGTGGTGTACTTCGGGAAAATGATAAAAGAGTGCTTTTCCGTCCTGGGCAGGGAAGAATATGAATCTGGGAATCCATGAGCCTCAAGATTTATGGTGATGTACTCCTCATGCATCAACATGTCATACTTGACCTGTATAGTGAGGTCACTTGGTTCAAAAAGCTCACCAGTAAACAGCGCCTTGCGCTTTCCCAAGGCCCTTCTGACCAGTTCCTCGACTATGTCCTCAATGACCTTGAAGTCCTTCCATTCGCCAAGATTGTACCTGTCACAGTTACTGCATATGACTACATCGTATTTCTTTTCAAATGAGAACAGGTGATGGGACTTGGAGTAGCATTCAGGGCATAACCCCTCGGTCAGTTCGCTCTCCTTTCCGCATTTGTAGCAAAACATCGGCTCACACTGTTACCATTTGGGCGTGAAGGGTCTCGCCTATCTTCATGACGTTTTCCTTGTCTATGCATTCACACTCTATGGCCTTCTCTATGCTGGCCTTGCCAACGATGTTCAGTATGGACGCTGCCTTAAAGAAAGCGTCAAGCTCCTCAATGTCTATCAATTTTCCCTTATAAAAGGAATTATTGACAAAGAGCCTTAGCTTTCCCTCCTTGAACTCCTTTCCAAGGACATCCTCATCGCAGATGGCAACGAGAATGTCATTGGATGCCTTGTGAATCTTCACATAGACCTTCATCAGATCACTTATGTGTTCTTGATAGGGTGCTTGGCGCCGCACGCCTCACAACGGAGGAAGTATATTCTCCCTTCCTTAATAATCGTGGTATCCGGCTTCTTGCACTCCGGGCACAGCACAAAGGCGTCTGCATACTTTTGCACCTTGTCCTGAATGAAGTTGAAGGAGAACTTCCCTTGGAAGACCGCCTGGGAACCCTCTATGTTCCCGGATGTTGCCATCTCCCCCAACAGGAACTTCAGCAAATGATTCTCATCCCTTCTGAATGTGTTCACAAGCTCCCTGAAGTTTTTTATGAGCGTCTTATTACCGACGATAATCGTTTTTATCTTGGGCATCTCGAATCTTGCCCCTTCGAATAGGTCTGTTGGCAGGGAATCCCTGGCATCGTCCAATAACTTTTCATAATCATATCCCGACATTGTCTCACCTTAATACATCCTCTTCCCTCTATTTAAAAACTTTCAGTATTATGGCGGCTTTGAAGATAAACATTTTATTATCATGAACATTCCTCTTTTTGGCCATCCATCGTAGTGCTGCCATTTATGAACTTGTAGTCCGGAACCTCCGGCGAAATGTTAAATAAAACAGAATACCTTTACAATTTCTTATAGAGGGATACGTTTGAAAGATACGATAAGATTGCGTCCTCACCACCTCATCTGCATCATTAATTTTGATAACATGGGATACAATGCCGAATTTACCGAGAATCTAAGGAGGGTGAAAGAGGACGTGGAAGAAAACAGGGTGATCATCAAACTGGTGCAGGGACAGGATGATGTGTGCAAAAAGTGCCCACTTAAGATGGAGTGCAGCAAATCGGGATACACCAGGGAACTCGACAGGAAGGTCATCATTGCAACGGACCTTGATTATGGAAAGGTGTACGATGCGAAAAAGCTCATGGATATGGTCAGGAAAAAGATATCTTGGAACATAATGAACATGATATGTGAAAATTGTGCATTTTATTACAAATGCAAGCAGATATTTCTAAGCAAGAGGACCAGGGGGGCCTAGGAGATCAGCCGTGATTATGCGGGCATCTTGTGATAGTTTTTTATCAGTTTTGAAATGTAACGAAAGATATATAACATAGTGATATGTTCTCTATCTATCCTTTTATCGAAAAAGGGGCCGTGGGGTAGCTTGGCCCATCCTTTGGGGTTCGGGGCCTCAAGTCTCGCGTTCAAATCGCGACGGCCCCACTTCCAACACTGCAAAAAGACCCAATTGTTATTTCTACATCGTTGACTTCTGCTTTTTCAAATCCGTCAATTTCAAAACTTTTTAAAACAACCAAATGCATTGTATATCAATGCACACCATACCTTCCATATCATCATTCAAGACAGATAGAAATGACTTACCGGAGAACATTACATTATACGGAAAGGGCAATGTTGGGGGAAAGGCAAAGGGATTGATCTTTGCCATGAAATTATACCAGGAAAGATTGGTGGGTTCAGACCATGCAAAAGACATTTTCTTCCCAAGGTCCTATATATTGTGCTCAGACTTCTTTGATGGCTTCATGGAGCTCAACTGCCTAGAAGGCGTCGTAAACAAGAAATGCCAGAAAATGCTCAGCGTAAAGGAGATGCATCAAAAGATCATGGGCGGGGAGATACCTGAAAACCTGAAGAATGCCATCTACGACATCCTTGAAAAAGAGACAGGCCCCCTGATAGTCAGGTCCTCGTCCCTTCTTGAGGACAACTTGAAATACTCATTTGCCGGCATATATGAATCACTCTTCGTTTCTAATAAAGGCACCCTGGAGTACAGGATGAAATCCATAGAGGACACAATAAAAAAAGTCTATGCTTCCACATTCAACAACAATGCCAAGGAGTACAGGAAAAAGCACAAGATATCATGGAAAACTGAAAAGATGTCATTGCTTATACAGGACGTTATCGGCAGGGAGCATGAGTCCGGTTACTTCTATCCCACAATGGCGGGCGTTGCATTCTCCAGGAACTTCTATCCATGGAACAACAGGATACGAATGGAGGATGGCATGGGCAGATTGGTGATAGGCCTTGGCACAAGGGCGGTCGGCAGGAACTACGCAAGGATGTTCTCACTATCCAATCCCCTATTAAGGCCCGAAGGTTCGGTGATAAATGAGATCATCAGGTATTCCCAAGACGAGGTGGACGTTCTGGACCTCTCAACTGACGAGTTCCTCTCGGTGAGGCTCGATGAGATCAGGAAAGACTCCAAGGACATCTACATCGGGATCTCGACACTAAAGGACAATCAGTATATCGTGCCCTCTGGCAAGTATATAGCTAGTGGTGAAAGGATATTGCCGACCTTTGACAATATACTACGCAATGATAGGCACTTCCCGTTCGTTCCCATCATGAAAAACATGCTTACAAATCTGGAAAAATACTCAGAGGTCCCCATAGACGTCGAGTTCGCAATAGACTTCGATGAGGATGGGAAAGGCAGGTTCCACCTTCTTCAGCTAAGGGCGCTCGGCGGCAGGCCGGAGCACAGGAAGATAAAGATACCACGCGTCCCTAAAAAGGATATTATCCTAAAGAGCCACGATGTTCTAGGCAACGGTTTCAGGTACAACATACGCCATATCGTCTATGTGCCCCCAGAAAACTTCAACTTCGACAATTCCTATGCCATTGCCAGGGAGATTGGAAAGATAAACGAGATACTTGGCAGGGAGAGATACATCCTTGTGGGGCCCGGAAGATGGGGAACGTCGTCCCCTGACCTCGGTGTCCCTGTCGAATACAGCGAGATATCCAACGCAGTGGTGATAGTTGAGCTATCAACGAACGACACGCAGCCGGAACTTTCATTTGGAACGCACTTCTTCGGCGACCTGACTGCCGCTAGGACCTTGTACATACCCGTATTCATTGAGAGGGGTGGCGAGGTGAACGAGGATTTCTTCAGAGAGCAGCCAAATAGGATCGACTCAAAGCTGGTAAAGCTCATTACCCTGGACCCTGGATTAAAGGTATATGTCAGCGGCGAGGAAGACGTAGGCATAATATGCATACAAAAGAAGAATTATGGTGGGCCCGCCGAGATTTGAACTCGAGACCTCCCGGTTATCAGCCGGACGCTCTAACCAAACTAAGCCACGGGCCCATAATTGTTCGAATAAGGTGTTGTTATTTGACCTTCTCGCTTTAGAAGATTATATAAGTTTTTAAATTTTTCTACAAAACTCTTATAAACAAACCATTATACGTTTAACATTAATTGTGATAATATGGTAAAACTTACTTTTCTGGGAAGTGGCGGCGGCCGATTCATGACTATCACCCAAAAAAGATGCACTGGCGGATTCGTGCTTGAGGATGGTGTTAGGATGCATATCGACCCTGGCCCAGGAGCTTTGGTAAAGTCATGGGAAAATGATCTTGACCCCAGAGAGCTTGATGCCATAATGTTGTCACATTGCCATATAGACCATAGCAACGACGCAAATGTGCTTATCGAGGCCATGACAAATGGCGGGACAAAGAAGAGAGGGGCCCTAATAGGATCTGACAGCATAATAAATTCAGATTCTAAGATAATTTTGCAGAGATACTTGGATCATCTTCAAAGAGTGGAAATATTGAAACCTGGTGAAAAGACCGAGGTTGGTGGGGTTGAGGTGCTCGGCACCCCTTCCATACATTCCGATCCCAGCACCATAGGATTCAAGTTCAAAACATCCGCGGGAAATATCTCCTACATCGCCGATACACAGTTCTTTCCGGACCTTACAAAATGGCATGACGACTCCAGGGTCGTGATTCTGTGCCTGACAAGGCCCGCACGTTTCAGGATACCTTACCACCTAAACACGGTGGATGCGATCAAGATCGCCAATGTAATAAATCCAGAACTCTTGGTGGTCACCCATATCGGGATGAAGCTCCATATGAGCGGGATAGAGAACGAGATAAAGGATCTTGAGGAAAAAACCGGGGTTAACACCATGGTCGCATCGGAAGGGAGAAAACTTTTAATTAACAAGAATTCAATCACCAAAAGTTTATGAAAGGGATTCTTATGATTCCAAAGGATTACGATTTAAAGAACATGGAAAAAAAGTGGCAGGACAAATGGGAGGTGGAGAAGACATACAGGTTTGACTTCAAGTCAAAAAAACCCATATTCTCCATAGACAATCCCCCTCGCTATGCATCTGGTTCTTTGCATATTGGCCATGCCACTCATTATTCACACATCGATATGATAGGCCGTTACAAAAGGCTGATGGGGTACAATGTATTCTTGCCCCTCTGCTTTGATGTAAATGGGATGCCGATAGAGGTGAACGTTGAAAAAAAATACAAGGTCTCTCCCAAGGAGCTCTCAAGGTCAGAATTCACAGGGATGTGCAGTGAGTTTGCAAATAACAACATATCATCTATGATCAATCAGTTCAAGATACTCGGGTGCTCTTTCGACCCCTCCGTATACTACCAGACCGATGCTGAGTATTACAGGAGAATAACGCAGATCACATTCCTCCAGATGCTTGGAAAGAATTTGGTCTACAAGGCAAAGCATCCTGTCAAC
>Ga0272442_10001159_pt1 | contig 40641 bp, 39 predicted proteins | sample SSMForm2O_FD_200262 | JGI IMG/M metagenome (GOLD analysis project Ga0272442, IMG submission 200262) | Marine sediment archaeal communities from Little Sippewissett salt marsh, Falmouth, MA, United States - SSM-Form-2O | ecosystem: Environmental > Aquatic > Marine > Wetlands > Sediment ...
AGTCCTCCCGCCTTTCGAAGAGTCGCTGGGACGCTACCGACTCGCGTGGCACTTCCTTGCCGAGTACGATTTCGATAGCTGTATTGATGTCTTAGGATCAGAGCCAGACAACTTGCCGATGCCCGACAATGCTCCCTTGCGTTCAACTCAAACCGCGGTCACAGCATTCTGGCACTTCCTCAAAGGAGACTATGGTCGATCATCCGCTTTATTGAGTCGCTTGGAGCTTGCTAATCTTCCTCCAGACCATCAGTCCCGCGTGGGATTCCTGCTTGGATCGATTGCCCGACGCCAAGGAGATCAGCGAATCGCGGAGCAGCACCTCGAGCGGGCGCGCTTCATGGCGGAGGAGTCCGGCTACGTCGCCCTGCAGGGCGCCGCGCACTTCCAGCTCGGCATCCAGTACAAGTCCTCGATGGAGCTGCACCTCGCGGCCAAATCCTACTCGCGCGCCATCGAGTGCTTCCGCCGCTCGGGCCACGCGGACCTCGAGGCCCGCGCGCGCTTCAACCTCGCCATCCTCTATCGCAAGCTGGGGCACCTGCGCCGCGCCAAGACCGAGGTCGAGTCGCTGCTCGCCAAGCCGCTGCCGACCGCCAACAGCGTCCTCTATCTCAACGAGTTCGCGCGCCTCTTCCTGGCGCTGGAGGATCGGCCCCGCGTGCAGTCTCTGCTCATGCGCATCCACGTCGAGACCGGCGATAACACGCTGCCGCGCAGCCGCGTCATCACCAAGGAACTCGAGGCCGACATCCTCGCCCTCGAGGAGCGCTGGCACTTCGCCCTCGATTCCATCGACGAGGGCCTCGTGCGTGCCCGCGCCCTCTCGCCGCGCAACGACCTCGTCGGCGAGCTACTGCGCCGCAAGGCGCGTGTCCTCATGGCGCTCGGCGAGGACGAGCAGGCCTTCGCCACGGCGAAGGAGGCCCTCGAGATCTGCGAGGCCGTCGGGGAGATCTACGAGATCGGCGCCCTCTTCCGCATCCTCGGCCTTCTCGCCGAGCGCCGGCACGACACCACCGAGGCCGAGAACCTGCTCCTCAAGGCCGCCGAGTTCTACCGCGACAAGGACGAGAAGTACGAGCGCGCGCTCTGCCACCGCGAGTTGGCCGACTTCTACCGCCGCGCGCACCGGGCACGGCGCCGCGACGACGACCTGCGCGAGGCCTTCCGCCACGCCGCCACGGCGCTGGGCCTGTTCGATGAGATGGGCATGGGCGCGCGGCGCGCCGAGGTGCAGACGCTGCTGGATGACGTCGCCCGCCGCCTGCCGAGCCGGCCCTTCACGCCCCCCGACGGCGAGGCACTGGCGGCCATCGGCCAGCGGCACGGCATCATCACCGGCGATCCCACACTGACGCGGCTTCTGGAGACCGTGGCCACGCTGGCGCCGTCGGACAACCCGATCCTCGTCACCGGCGAAACGGGCACCGGCAAGGAGCTCTTCGCGCGCGCCATCCACGACCTGAGCCGGCGCGCCGGTGGCCCGCTCGTCGTGGTCAACTGCGCCGCCATCCCCGACGAGCTGATGGAGAGCGAGCTCTTCGGCCACCTCAAGGGCAGCTTCACGGGCGCGCACCGCGACCGCCTCGGCAAGTTCGCGCAGGCCGATGGCGGCACCCTCTTCCTCGACGAGATCGGCGACCTGAGCCCGCGCCTCCAGGCGAAGCTGCTGCGCGTCCTGCAGGACGGCATCTTCTCGCCCGTCGGCTCCGACGAGTCCGTGCAGGCCGACGTGCGCGTGATCTCGGCCACCAATCGCGACCTGGAGAGCCTCATCGCCGACGGCCGCTTCCGCAAGGACCTGCTCTACCGCCTCAACGGCGTCACCCTCGCCCTGCCGCCCCTGCGCAAGCGCGGCGACGACGTCGGCCTGCTCGCCCGCTACTTCCTCCACGAGGAGGCCGAGCGTCTGGGCCGGCGCATCGAGCTGGACAGTCACGCGCTGGATCGCATCCGCGCCTATCCGTGGCCTGGCAACGTGCGCGAGCTGCAGAACTTCATCCGCCGCATGGCCCTGTTCGCCATGGAGACGGGCCGGCTGACGGTGGACCTCTTCCCCGCCAGCTATCTCACGCCCATCGACGGCTACAACAAGGACCTGGCGACCATCCTCCTCGAGGCCGAGCGCGAGGCCGTCCTCAACGCCCTGGCCCGCTCCGGCGGCAACAAGGCCGCCGCCGCGCGCCTGCTGGGCATCAGCCGTTCGACCATCAACGAGAAGATCCGCCGCTACGACCTGCCGCCCGACTTCTACGCCCGCATGGTGGAGCGCCACAAGGCCGCCCGCGCCTGACCGGTTCCATCCGTGGTATACTTGTTTCCCCCGGATGACCGCCAACCTCGGAGCCGTCCCCATGAAAGCCTGGCAAGCCTTCGGCATCGTCCTGTTCTGCATCGGCCTGCTTCACATCGGCCTCGCCCTCCACTGGTTCTGGCCGCAGTGGCGGGCCATGGCCGCCGAGGGCCTCATGGCCTCCGCCGAGGTCCCCGGCGAACCTGTGCGCGCCCTCGCCTTCTGGTTCCTCTTCCTCGGCGTGCTGCTGCTGCCCCTCGGCCACCTCTGCTGGTGGATCGCCACCCGGCGGAAGACCGCCCCGCCGGCCCTCGTGGCCTGGTGGCTGATCGTCATCGGCCTCGGCGGCGCCTTCTTCGTGCCCGTTTCGGGATTCTGGCTCTTCGTGGCGGTCGGCCTGTGGGCGCTGATCCAGCGGCAGTTCACGCGCCCCCGCGCCGCCGCGTGACGAAGCACGCGCGCAGCCGCTCCTGACGACCCCCGCGACCACGACGTGAAACGCCCCCGGCCTGCGGACCGGGGGCGAAAAGCGAGCCTCGTGCGGCGCTCTCGCGCCTGGGGGGTAGCGCCGGCCGTCTGGGGCCGCCCGGCGCGTGGGGTTTCAGGCAGCTTGCCTGGGCTTCGTTTCCCGCTGAATGAGCCAGATGATCAGGGCGATGATCGCCAGCGGCCAGCCGAAGATCAGCAGCAGCGCCGGCAGCGCCACGCCGAACACCGGCAGGAAGATGAGCAGACCGACCAGGAGGACGCCCAGCCCCAGCACGCCCTTGAGCAGCCAGAAGCCGATCTGGAAGGGCAGCAGGATGAGCTTGAAGACCAGGCCGAGCAGCGCGAAGATCAACCCGATGAACAGTCCCGCGCCGATCAGCAGGACGAGTAGGATTCCAAGCTCGAACATGGCACGCCTCCTGGGGATCGCGGCGCCGGCCGCGTGTTGAATACGGCCGCAACTACCGCCGCTGACAGGTCCTTATTCGCGCGAACCCCGTCCTTTGTTTCGACGCATGACGCGCGGATTCGTCACGCCGCGCCGCGTGAAGAAGGCCGCCCCGGGCGCGGGGCCCGAGGCGGTTCGCTAATCCCATGCATCTCAAGAAGCTGCGCGCCGTGAAGCGGCCTCACCGGTCGTCGCCGATGCGCTCGTAGCGGTCGGGATCCCCGAGGCGCGCGTCGCGCTCCTCCAGTTCGGCCGCGCGGCGGACGAGCCAGGCCAGGTCCTCGGCGGCGTCGTCGCCGGCCAGCGCCTCGCGGAGCGCGCGGGCCTCGTCCGCCAGGCCATCCAGGCTCGCGCCGCGGGCCCAGAAGCTGTCGCGCAGGATCTCGGCGAACTCGGCCGCCAGCGCCGCCAGGCGCAGCCCCGGCTCGGCCCGCCGGACCTCGGCGGCCAGGTCGCGCGTGGTCACCTCGCGCTCCAGCTCGATCACCTCGCCGGCGCGTGCGTGGTGGGCCGGCAGCTCGTAGCGCAGGCGCACGGTGGCCAGGCGCGCGGGCCGCCGGCCACGGCGCTGAGCCTCGCGGGCGTCCTGCGTCAGCTTGACCTCGTAGAGGGCCGTCACCGTGTGGCCCGCGCCCAGCTCGCCGGCGTCCACGGCGTCGTTGCGGAAGTCCTCGTCGGCCACGTCGCGGTTCTCGTAGCCCAGCAGGCGGTAGCGGCTGACGCTCTCCTCGTCGAACTCCACCTGCACCTTGGCGTCGCGCGCGATGGTCTGCAGGGTGCCGGTCAGGTTCTCGCGGAAGACGCGCCGCGCCTCCTCGAAGCGGTCCACGTAGTGGTAGTTGCCGTCCCCCTGGTCGGCCAGCTTCTCCATGAGCACGTCGTTGTAGTTGCCCATGCCGAAGCCGACGGCGCTCAGGTGGACGCCGCGGTCGCTCTCCAGGCGCACCCGGTCGAGGATGCGCTCGGCCTGCGTCTCGCCCGTGTTGGCCACGCCGTCCGAGCAGAGGATGATGCGGTTGATGATGCCCGGATCGCGCCGCCGCGCCGCCATCATGTAGCCCAGCTCGAGGCCCTCCTCGGCGTTGGTGCTGCCGCCCGGCGACAGGGACAGGACGGCCCGCTCGATGGCCTCGCGGTCCTCCACGCCCGTGGGCTGCAGGACGATGCGCCCGCGGCTGCCGTACTCGACGATGCCCACCGTGTCGCCCTCGCGCAGCTCGCCCATCAGCACCATGAGCGCCCGCTTGACCAGCCCGAGGCGGTTCTCGCGGGCCATGGAGCCCGACGTGTCGATGACGAAGACCAGGTTGGCGGGCAGGCGCTCGTCGCCGTCCACCTCGCGGCCCTGGATGCCCACGCGCAGCAGGTGATAGCCCTCGCCGTAAGGAGACGGCATGCCGTCCGCGCGCAGGGCGAAGTCGCCCTCGTCCACGCGCGGCCAGCCCGGTGCGAAGAAGTTGACGAACTCCTCCACGCGCACGGCGTCGCGGGGCGGCAGGTGGCCGCGCTCGATGTAGCTGCGCGTCAGGGTGTAGCTGGCGTTGTCCACGTCCACGGCGAAGGTGCTCAGGGCGTCGTCCTCGGTGGCGAGGAAGGGATTGACGCCGTAGTGCTGGAAGAACATGTCGGCGAAGGGCTCGCCGCCGGGCGGGTGGATCCCCGGCGGCCACCAGCAGCGCCGCCGCGGCCGCTCGATGAGGGTCCCCGGCCGCAGGCGACCGAACGCCTCTTCTGCTTCGCCGCCCCGCGCGATTCCTGAAATCTGCGGCGATGGCTGGGACTCGCTGACAGGCACGCCTTCGATGAACATCGAAGTCTCACCCGAGCGGCCACCACGGACGTGGAGCTCGCCGCCACGCTTGTGTGTCTTGACCTCGGAGCTCTTGACGTCCACCGTGGGCTTCGGGCCCTCCACCACCATCGTCGGCAGTTCGGCGGCGATGCCCGAATTCATGGCGAAATACAGGACCTCCGTCGAGTCGGATTCCACGACGAAGTCGGCGACCTCGACCGCCGCGTAGCCCATGTAGGTCGCGCGCAGTGTGTAGGTGCCCGGCGGCAGGCAAAGGTGGAAGATGCCTTCCTCCAGACTCATGACGCCGTAGTGCGTCCCCTCGACGACGATGTTGGCATAGGGCAACGGGTCGCCCGTGTCGGCATCCTTCACCCGTCCCCAGATGCAGCCACGGCCGGCTTCGGTATCCAGCTTGGGACTCACCTCGAAGGTCATCGTGCCCTTGGCCGCCTCGCCGGCCAGGGGCGCCGCCGGGCGCGTCGGCGCGCCCTCCGTCGCGGCGGCCGCGGGGGCCCGGCGGGCCATCTCCGAAGAGGCGACGGTGGGGGTCTCTTCCGGCGCCGCCGGGTCCGCGGCCGCGTGCTTCTTCTCCTCGCCGGCCGGCGCGTTCGGGGCGGGCACTGCGTCGGCGCGCTCAGGCGCTTCCGCGGCAACCCGGGTGCCCGGGACGGCCCGCGTCTCCGCGTCCGCCAGCGCCTCTTCAGCCGCGGGCGCCTCGCCGGCGACGGGCGCCTCGTCGATCAGAACCTCCTCGACGGCCGGCGCCACCATGCGGCGCGGATCCTCCGGGCCGCCGCGCTGCCAGATGCCGACGGCGACGACGGCGCTCAGGGCCGCCGCCAGAGCCAGCCCCCAGGCGGGCCGCGGGAAGGCCCGCCGCCGCGGGCGCTCGCACGCCTCGTCGATGGCCCGCCAGATGTCCTCCCGCTCGCGGTCCGTGAGACGGTGCCTGTTCTTGTCGAAGTGCTGTTTCATGGCCTCAGCCCTCCCGGGTCGTCAGCGAGGGAACCGGCGCCCGCCGCGCCCAGCCGCCGCCGCATCTGCTCGCGCGCGCGGTGATAGTGCACGCGCGCCGTCGGCTCGCGGCAGCCCAGCGTGTCGGCGATCTCGCGGAAGGAGAGCTCCTCCAGCTCGCGGAGCAGCAGGGCGGCCCGCTGCCTCGGCGAGAGGCCGTCAAGGGCCGCCCGGACCGCCGCCGTCTCGCCCGCCAGGCGGGGCTCCGGCGCGGCCGGGGTCACGGCGCCCGACTCGGTCAGGGGATCCAGCCGCCTGAGCTTCCTCATCAGCCCGCGCCGCCAGTCCAGACTCTTGCGCAGGGCGATGGTCCGCAGCCAGCCCTGCAGCGGGCCGTCGCCGCGGTAGTCGCCCAGGCGGCGCAGGGCCGTCAGGTAGGTCTCCTGCAGCAGGTCCTTGGCCGCCTCGCGGTCGCCCGTCTGGTAGCAGAGCAGGTTGAAGAGCGGCTGGCAGCTCTCGTCGTAGAGCCGGCGCCAGGCGTCGCGTTCGCCTCGGGCGGCCCGGCGGGCCAGCTCCCTGTCTTGCCGATGCTCGCTGCGTTCATTCACCGTCGCTCTCCTCGTGTCGCCCTGTCAGACGAGCGAGGGGGCCATGACGTTTACGTCCTTCCGGCCCCATCGGGCCGAAGAAAAAGCCCGGCCGTCTCGGCGACCGGGCAGGGTCCTTGACGCTTCGGCTGTTTTGGGGCTTCTCAGGTCCCCGCGCCCCTCAGCAGGGCGAAGCCGATGGCCAGCAGGGCCAGCGGCAAGCCGAACAGCGCGATGAGGATGGGCAGTACCACCCCCGCCAGTTGGAGCAGGAGCAGGCCGAAGATCACGACGAGCCCCACCCAGAACAACCCCTTGCCCAGGAAGAGGGCCAGCTTGAGGGGCAGCAGGATGAGCTTGAAGACCAGCCCCAGCAGGGCCAGCAGCAGGCCCGCCGCGAGGAAGAGGACCAGCAGGCCGGCGATCACCTCGAGAAGGAGCATCGCGCCCTTTCGTCCGGGCGCCGGTCCCTCGGCCGGCGGCCGCGGGTCCGCGCCCGGCGAGCTTCAGCCCGGGCCGGGCCCGCGGCGCCGCGCCGGCGCCACGCGTGAAAGATGGGGCCCCGCAGGCCCCGAGTCCAACGGAACGCGCGCCTATCGCGCCGAACCGCCGTAGGCTTCCAGCACTCGCCGCGCGATGACGATGCGCTGCACCTCGCTGGTGCCCTCGCCGATGGTCGTCAGCTTGGCGTCGCGCAGGTAGCGCTCCAGCGGGTACTCCTGCGTGTAGCCGTAGCCGCCGTGGATCTGCAGGCCCGCGTTGGTCGCCCGCATGGCCACCTCGCTGGCATAGAGCTTGGCCATGGCGGCCTCCTTGCCGAAGGGCCGGCCGGCGTCCTGCAGTCGCGCGGCGTGGTAGACCATGTGCCGCGCGGCCTCGATCTCGGTGGCCATGTCGGCGATCATGTTGCCGATGGCCTGGAACTTCGCGATGGGCCGGCCGAACTGCTCGCGCTCCATGGAGTAGGGCACGGTCTTGTCCAGGGCGCCCTGGGCGATGCCGAGGGCCATGGCGCCGATGGAGATGCGTCCGCCCTCCAGGGTGCGCATGAAGGTGCCGAAGCCCGTGTTCAGCTCGCCGAGCAGGTTCTCGGCCGGCACGCGGCAGTCCTCGAAGATCAGCTCCCAGGTCTCGCTGGCCCGCACGCCCAGCTTGTTCTCCTTGGTGCCCAGCTTGAAGCCCGGCGCGTCGGTGGGCACGACGATGGCGCTGATGCCGTGGCTGCGCTTGGCCTCGGGATCCGTCTTGGCCGTGATGGTGATGATCCCCGCGTGCGAGGCGTTGGTGATGAACTGCTTGGTGCCGTTGATGACCCACTCGTCGCCGTCGCGGACGGCCGTCGTGCGCGTCCCCCCCGAGTCGGAGCCCGCGCCCGGCTCGGTGAGCCCGAAGGATCCCATGTACTCGCCCGTGGCCAGGGCCGGCAGCCACTTCTTCTTCTGTTCCTCGGTCCCGTTCATCAGGATGGGCGTCACGCCCAGGCTGATGGCGGCCGCCACGGTCAGGCCCGTGCTGCCGCAGACGCGGCTCAGCTCCTCGACCACGATGATGTAGCTGAGCGTGTCCATGCCCTGCCCGCCGTACTCGGGCGGCACGGTCATGCCCAGGATGCCCAGCTGCGCCAGCTTCTTGATGTTCTCCTCGGGGAACTCCATGGTCTCGTCGATCTCCGCCGCGATGGGCTCGACTTCCTTCTCGGCGAAGTCGCGGATCATGTCCCGCAGCATCTTCTGCTGATCGTCGAGGTCGAAGTTCAGCATCGTGATTCCTTCCGTCGGGGGTTTCAGGCACCGGCCTTGCGGGCCAGGTAGAGGAAGTGCGCCGCGGCCTCCACGCCGCGGTGGAACTGCTCGAGATCCATCTTCTCGTTGGGCGAGTGGGGCGCGTCGTCGGGCAGGCCCAGGCCCATGAGCACCGTGGGCGCCCCCAGCTCGGCGCGGAAGGTCTCGACCACGGGAATCGACCCTCCCTCGCGCGTCAGCACGGGCTTCTTGCCGAAGGCCAGCTCCAGGGCCCGGGCGCCGGCCGCCACGAAGGGGCTGCCGGGCTCGGCCAGGAAGGGCCGGCCGCCGTGGTGGCGGATGAACTCCAGCTCCACGCCGGCGGGCGCCAGGCTCTCGAGGTGCTTCTCCAGGGCGTCGGCCACCTCGTCGGGATCCTGGTCGGGCACCAGGCGCATGCTCAGCTTGGCGCCGGCCTCCGCCGGCAGCACGGTCTTGGCGCCCTCGCCCTGGAAGCCGCCCCACAGGCCGTTGACCTCAAGGGTCGGGCGAATCCACAGGCGCTCGAGGGTCGAGAAGCCCGCCTCGCCCTGCAGGCCGTTCACCTCGAGCTCGTCCATGTAGGACTGGTCGTCGTGCGGCAGGCCGGCGAAGCCCTCGCGCTCGGCCGCGGTGGCCTCGCGCACCCGGTCGTAGAATCCGGGGATGGTGACGCGGCGGTCCGCGTCGTGGAGGGCCGCAATCATCCCGGCCAGGGCGTCGGCGGGATTGGTGACGGCGCCGCCGAAGCTGCCGCTGTGCAGGTCGCGGATGGGCCCCCGCACGAGGACTTCCACATAGGCCAGGCCGCGCAGGCCGTAGACGAGGCTGGGCACGCCGCGCGCGAAGAAGGAGCTGTCGCTGACGAGCACCGCGTCGCAGGCCAGCTTGTCGCGGTTGTCGGCCACGAAGGGCGTCAGGCTGGGGCTGCCCACCTCCTCCTCGCCCTCGATGCAGAACTTGACGGTCACGGGCAGTTCGCCGTGCTCGGCGAGGATGGCTTCGGCGGCCAGCAGGTGCACCAGGAGCTGGGCCTTGTCGTCCGAGCTGCCGCGCGCGTAGACGGCCCCGTCGCGGATGGTCGGCTCGAAGGGCGGCGTGTCCCACAGGTCCAGGGGATCCACGGGCTGCACGTCGTAGTGGCCGTAGACCAGGACGGTCGGCGCGCCGGCGGGGCCGGAGATCTCGCCGTAGACGATGTCGTGGCCGGGCGTCGAGGCGATCTCGCTGCGCACGCCCGCGGCCTGCATCTTGTTCAGGATCCAGCGCGCGGCCGCCTCCATGTCCCGCTTGCGGGCCGGGTCGCTGCTGATGCTGGGGATGCGCAGCAGGTCCAGCATCTGGTCCTGGTGCTGCTGGCGTGCCTCGCGGATGCGGGCAATGACCTTCTCCATGGTCTCTGCGTCCTTCCTGCTGCGTGGGGACGTGCGGGGCTCGGCGGGCCGAGACTAGCACACGGGAGGCGGGCGGCGCCACAGCCCGCGGCTGTCCCCCGGCGTGCGCCACCGCCCGCCGTCGGCTCCCGGCGGGCGGTGCCGGGCGCGCGCCCGAGTCTGGATCACGGGCCGCGGGCTCCGTCGCGGGGGTGGTCCACGCTCCAGGCCACCTCGGCCCCCACCAGCAGCACGCTCCAGACACCGAAAAGCCAGGCCATGAAGGCCGGGATCACCCAGAGCAGCCCGTAGATGCGGTCGTAGGTGGCGAAGTTGCCCACGTAGAGCCCGAAGAGCCAGCGCATGAGGACGTAGAGGAGGCTCGCCACCAGGGCGCCGCCCAGGGCCGCGCGCAGGCTGACGCGCACGTGGGGCAGTCGCCAGTAGGCCAGGAAGAGGGAGGCCACCAGGAGCAGCAAGGGCAGCAGGTCCGCCAGCAGCCAGGCGAAGAAGGGCCGCTCCATGAGCCCGCGCAGGATGAGCTGCTGCTCCAGGCCGTGGTTGAGGGCCGCGCCGGCCAGGAAGAGCGCGGGCGCCAGGAAGACGGCCACCCAGAATCGCGCCAGGCGCTTCACCCGCCCGTGCTTCTGGACCACGCCCCAGACGTCGTTGAGCACCGACTCCACGCTCTGGAGGATGCCCCAGGCCACGAAGAGGAAGAAGGCCAGGCCCAGCACGCCCATCTTGCCCGCGTTGGCCGCGTAACGCGCGATGTTGGTCTGGACCACCTCGAGCAGTTCCGGGGTGGGCGAAAAGTAGTGAAGCAGGGGCCGCATGGCCTCGGCCAGGGAGGCGTGGAAGGGCCGCGTCAGCCAGGCCAGGAGGGCCACCAGCGGCACGAGGCTCAGCAGGGTCTGGAAGGCCAGGCTGGCGGCGGCCTGGCCGCAGTGGTCGCGCTGGTACGCGCGCCAGAGGAAGCGCAGGTAGCGTCCCGTGTCGCGTGGGCTCGGGCTCATCCGCCTCCTTCGTTTCCTGCCGCGCCGCCCGTCGCGGCCGCCGTCGGCGTTCGGACAGAGCCGCTCGCCGGCGCCACGTGACGGCCGCCCGTCACGGAGACGCCTCCCGCAGCCGGCCGCCCTCCAGGCGCAGCACCCGGTGGAACAGCCCGCCGGCGCCGGGCAGGGGCCGGCAGTCGGCCCAGACCAGAGCGCCCTCGCGGGCGGCCAGGGCGGCGGCCAGGTCGCGGCGCCCGGCCGGATCCAGGGCGGCCGCCGGCTCGTCCAGCAGGAGCAACTCGGGCTCCAGGGTCAGGACGGCGGCCAGGGCCACGCGCCGCAGCTCTCCCGCCGAGAGCGTGAAGGGATCGCGCTCCCGAAAGGCCGCCGGCGCCATGCCCAGGGCGGCCAGGGCGGCATCCACGCGCCGCGCGCGCTCGGCGGCCGGAACGCCCAGCCGCCGCGGGCCAAAAGCCAATTCCTCGGCCACGGTTTCCGCGAAGCAACCCCGCTCGGGCTCCTGGAAGGCCAGACCCGGGCGCAGGCCCGCGCTGAAGTCCAGGCGGCCGCCGTCGGGATCGGCCAGCCCGGACAAGAGTAGCAGAAGCGAGGTCTTGCCGCTGCCGTTTCCTCCCAGTAGCAGCACGCGCTCGCCGGCGGCCAGTTCCAGGTCCACCCCGTCCAGGACGGGCGGGCCACCGCCCGGGCGGTCCAGGCGCAGCCCCGCGGCGCGCAGTATCGGCCCGCCGCCGGCCGGCGCGGCGGCGATCCGATTCGCGAGCGCCGCCGCGGCGGCCCCGGGCCCCGCGGGCGCCAGGGCGTCGGACTGCGGCCCCGCGGCGGCGGCGGCGGTTGCTGGTGGCGCCAGCAGCCGGCCGTCCGCCATGCGCAGCACGCCCGTCGCTCCCGCCAGGCGGGCGTCGTCGCGCGTGATCTCCACCACGAGGCGTCCGCTCGCCGCGAACCAGGCGTCCAGGCGGCGCGTCCAGGCGCGCCAGGCCGCGTCGTCCAGGTGCAGCTCGGGCTCGTCCAGGATCAGCACGGGGCTGTCGAGGACGGCGAGGCTGGCCAGGTTCAGGCGGCGCTTCTCGCCCACGGAAAGGGCCCGCGGGCTGCGCCGCGCCATGCCATCCAGGCCGAAGTCGCGCAGGGTGGCCGCGACGCGCTCGCCGGCCGGATCTGGGCCGCCGCGCCGGGCCGGAGGCATGCCCGGCGCGCGGGCGCCCAGGGCCACCTCGTCGCGCACCGTGGCCGCGGCGATCATGCTGTCGGCGTCCTGGAAGAGCAGTGGCAGGGGCGGCGCCAGGGAGGGATCCCACTCGACGGCGCCCGCGTCGGGCGTTAGCAGGCCGGCGAGGACGCGGGCCAGCGTCGTCTTGCCGGCGCCGTTGTCGCCGCGGAGCACCCAGCGCTCCCCCGCGCGCAGGGTCAGGGAGACCCCGTCGAGGATGCGCCGGCCGCCGCGGACCACCGCCAGGTCGCGCGCGGCGACGAGCACCCGTCCCGGCGCGGCCGGATCGCCCGGACTCACGGGCCCTCGCCCGCGAGGCGGTCGCGCGCCTCGCGGCCCCAGACGCTATCGGGATCCAGCTCCAGGTAGCGGCGCCAGTAGCGCCGCGCCTCGCGCCCGCGGCCGCGGGCCTCCAGGGAGCTGGCCAGGGCGTAGAGCGAGGGCAGGTGCCGGGGATCCTGGTCCAGGGCCCGGTGGAAAGCGCGCTCGGCCGTGCGCGGCCGGCCCAGCTCGGCCAGGGCGGCGCCGTGGGCGTAGTGATAGGCGGCGCGGTAGGGCTGCAGCTGCGCGGCCCGGCCCAGGAACTGCGCCGCCAGCGGCAGGCGACCCGTGCGCTGATAGACGAGCCCGAGGTTGTAGTGGGCGGCGGCCAGCCCGGGATCGACGCGCAGGGCCTCCTCGAAGGCCAGGATCGCGTCGGGATAGTCTCCACGGCGGGCCTGCTCGAGGCCGCGGTTGTAGGGCGCCCGCGCCTCGGCGCGGCGCTCGAAGGCGGCGCGCTGCCGCCGGCTCAGGGGGACGAAGACCTCGTCGCCTGGCGACAGCGCCGCGGCCAGGCCCTCGTTGGCCCGCCGCAGGCGCCCGGCGCGGCGGGGGTCGCCGTAGTAGTCCTCGGCCAGGCTGGCCCAGGTCTCGCCGCCCGCGACCACGTGGCGCAGACCAGGCTCCTCGGGCGCCGACGCCTCGCCCGGCAGGGCGAAGGGATCCGGCTCCGGCGGACCCTTGGGCGAGCAGGCCGCGGCCAGAAGCAGGGCCGCGAGGACCGCGCCCAGGAGCGCCTGGCGCCTCACCGCGCGGCCTCCCGGTCCCGCCAGGCGGCGCGGGCGGCCTCCTCCACCTCGGCCAGGGGCACGCCGCGCTCGCGGGCGAGGCGGGCGCAGTCCTCGTACTCTGGCGCGGCGCGGCGGCGGCCGTCGGGCAGCACCGCCACCTTGACCGCGACGACGCCGTAGGGCGTCTCCACCTCGGCCCGCTCCCGCTGCAGCTCCAGGCGCTCCTCGCGGGCCACGCGCAGGCCGAGGGTGCTGGTCTCGGTGAAGAGCAGCTCGGTCAGCGCCGGCGCCTGTTCGTCGTAGGCCAGCACCTCGATCTCGAGGCCGGGGCGGTTCTTCTTCATCTGCAGGGGGCGGTAGCGCACGTCCCGCGCGCCGGCGTCGAAGAGGCGCTCCATGAGATAGCCGCAGCGCTCGGGATTCATGTCGTCCACCGTGCAGCGCAGCACGGTCAGCAGGGCGTGGCGCGGGGCCGCCGGCCCCTCGCCGGGCGCGGGCGCGCCGTCGGGCGGCGCCGGCACCGGCAGCGCCTCGGCCAGGGTCAGGCGCAGGAGGTTGGGCCGGTCGGGCAGGCTGCGCGTGCCCGCGCCGTAGCCCGTGCGCAGGGGCCGCCAGGCCAGGCCGGCGGTCGCAGGCCGCGCCGTCTCGGCGAGGATCAGTGCGCCGGTGGGCGTCACCAGCTCGGCGTCCAGGCCGCTCTCGCGCACGGGCAGCCCCTCCAGCAGGGCCAGCGTGGCCGGCGCCGGCAGGGGCAGGGTGCCGTGGGCCATGGACGCCGTCCCGCGCCCGATGGCCAGGTCGCGCAGGATCACGGCCCCCACGCCGAGGCGGTAGAGGCCGAGGGCGGCGCCCGTGATGTCCACCAGGGAGTCGAGAGCCCCCACCTCGTGGAAGTGCACCGACTGGATATCCGTGCCGTGGGCCCGCGCCTCCACGTCGGCCAGGCGGGTGAAGAGGCGGCCGGCCAGATCGGCCGCCGGCGCCGGCAGGCCGAGGCGCGCGACGAGGTCCAGGCAGTCGGCGAGGTGGCGGGCGGGCTGGTCGTCGGGCGCCTCCACCACCAGGCGCCGCACGCGCAGGCCGCCCGACCGCGCCTCCTCGCTGCCGAGGCGCAGGTCCGCGACGCCGGCGGCCGCGAAGGCCCGCGCCAGTTCGTCGAGGTCGAAGCCCAGGTCGGCCAGGCCGGCCAGGAACATGTCGCCGGCGATGCCGGCGGGAGCGTCCACCAGCAGCAGGGCGCGCGCGTCCGCGAAGAGCGGCATCAGGTCTCCTCCCCGGCGCCGGGCGCGGCCGCGCCGGCCGGCGCCTCCGGGCGTCCGGCCTCGGCCTCGCCCAGGCGCCGCGCGATGCGCGCCGCGGCCAGGCCGGCGCCGAAGCCGTTGTCGATGTTGACCACCGTCAGCCCCGCCGCGCAGCTGTTGAGCATCCCCAGCAGGGCCGACAGGCCGCCGAAGGAGCTGCCGTAGCCGACGCTGGTGGGCACGCCGATGACCGGGCAGCCCACGAGGCCGCCCACGACGCTGGGCAGGGCGCCCTCCATCCCCGCCGCGACGACGATGGCGTCGGGCCAGGCCAGCAGCTTCGCGTGGGCCGTGAGCCGGTGGATGCCGGCCACGCCCACGTCATAGAGGGTCTCCACGTGCGCGCCCACCATGCGCGCCGTCCAGGCGGCCTCCTCGGCGGCGGGCGCGTCGCTGGTGCCGGCGCTGACGACCAGCACGCGGCCGCGGCAGGCGTCCCGCGGCGGGCGGCGCTTGACGAAGAGCCGCGCGCGCTCGCGCCAGTCGAGGCCGTCCACCCGCGCGGCGGCGGCCTCGAAGTGCTCGGTCCGCGCGCGCGTGGCGAGGATGCGGCTGCCGGCCGCGTCCAGGGCGGCGACGATGTCGGCCACCTCCGCCGGCGTCTTGCTCTCGCAGAGGATCACCTCGGGAAAGCCGGTGCGCAGCTCGCGGTGGCCGTCCACCGCGGCGTTGTGCAGGGAGTGGACGCCGAGGCCGGCCAGCTCCGCCAGCGTGGCGTCCACGCCGGCGTCCCCGGCGGCCAGGGCCTCGAGCAGTTCGCGGATGCGCTTGGTGTCCACGTTCGCCTCCCGGCGTGCCGCTCCTCGCGGCGTGATCGATTCCGGCGCCGCGGGTCGCGCGGCGGCGGCCGGCGCGGGCCACGCGGCGTGTTCGATGGCGGCGCCGCGGGCCGCGCGCCCGGCGGTCAGACGGCGTTCTCCCCGGCGCGGCGCACGTACTCGCGCAGCGTGGCCTCCACCGCCGCGCGCGTCTCCAGGACGAAGAGCTCGCGCCGCAGGGCCGCCGCCCCGGGCAGGCCCCGGATGGTGGCGCCCATCTGCTTGCGGAAGGAGACGACGCCCCGCCGCTCGCCGTGGTCCTCGATGCGCTCGGCCAGGTTGCCCAGCAGCAGCTCCACCCGCCCGGCCAGGGACGGCGGCCGCCAGGCCTCGCCGCGCCGCGCGGCCTCGATCTCGGCGAAGACCCAGGGGTTGCCCGTGGCGGCGCGCCCCACCAGCACCATGGCCACGCCGGTCTCGTCCATGAGGCGGCGGTAGCTGGCCGCGTCGACAACGTCGCCGTTGCCGATGACGGGAATGGCCACGGCCTCCCGCGTCTCCCGTATGATGCCGGGATCGGCGCGGCCGGTAAAGCCCTGCCTGCGCGTCCGGCCGTGCACGGCCACCAGGGCCAGTCCCGCCGCCTCCGCCAGGCGGGCCGCCTCGGGGGCGTTGCGATGCTCGGCGTCCCAGCCGGCGCGGATCTTCACCGTCACGGGCAGGGCCACGGCCTCGTTCACGGCGCGCATGATCTCGTCCATGAGGGCGGGCTCGCGCATGCAGGCCACGCCGCCGCCGCGGCGGGTCACCTTGCGCGCGGGGCAGCCGAAGTTGATGTCGATGAAGTCGGGCGCCAGGCGCGCCGCCAGGCGCGCGCCGTCGGCCATGGACCCGGGCTCGTGGCCGAAGAGCTGGATGCCGACGGGCCGCTCGTCCTCGTCGAAGCGCGCCAGGCGCGCCGTCTTCTCGCCCCCGCGGCGCAGGCCCTCGCTGGACAGCAACTCCGTCACGACGAAGCGCGCGCCCAGGCGGCGGCAGACGCGGCGGAAGGCGCGGTCCGTCCAGCCGGCCATGGGCGCCAGCGCGGCGCCGCCCTCGCGCGCCAGGGCGCGCAGGGCCTCGACGCGGCGCTGCTTCTCGTCGGTCCGAATCATGGGCGGGACGGCGTGGGGGTCAGAAAACCTTGGCCCGTCGCGGGTTCCAAAACTATACTCGCCCGCCGGAGGGGACGCAAGCCGGCGCGCCGGTCCGTCCCGTCCCGCCCGAAGGAGCCCCATGCACCCGCTGACCTGGCTGGAGATCTCCCGCCCGCGCCTGCTGAACAACTACGAGCTCTTCCGCGCCCAGATCGGCGCGGGGCGCGAGCTGATGCCCGTGCTCAAGGCCAACGCCTACGGGCACGGCCTCGAGGAGGTGGGCGCCGTCCTCGCCGCGGCCGGCTGCCGCTGGTACGGCCTCCACTCCGCCGAGGAGGCGCTGCGCCTGGCCGCGGTGCCGGAACTGCGGCGTGTGGCCGATCCGCGCCTGCTGCTGCTCTCCGCCGTGCCCGGCGAGCGGGCCGAGGCCGTCCTGGCCGCCGGTGGGCGCTTCACGGTTTTCGAGCCCGAGGCCCTCGACGAGCTGGAGGCCGCGGGCGAGCGCGCCGGCCGTTCCGTGCCCATCCACCTGAAGATCGAGACCGGGGTGCAGCGCCAGGGATTCCCGGACGACGCGCTGCCGGACCTGGCCGCGGCCCTCGCGTCGCGGCCCCACCTGCGCGTCGAGGGCGTGCACACCCACTTCGCGAACATCGAGGACACCACGCGCCACGACTACGCGCGCGAGCAGATGCGCCGCTTCGCGGCGGCGCGCGAGCGCCTGGCCGCCCTGGGCGTCGAGCCCGAGCTGGCCCATGCCTCCTGCTCGGCGGCGGCCATCCTCTTTCCCGAGACCCACCACGACCTCGTGCGCGTGGGCATCAGCCTCTACGGCCACTGGCCCTCCCAGGAGACGCGCGTCAGCGCCCAGGCCGCGGCCCGCAACCGCCTCGATCTGCGGCCCGTCCTCACGTGGAAGGCGCGCCTGATCCAGGTGAAGCGGGTGCCGGCCGGCAGCCTCGTCGGCTACGGCTGCACCTGGAAGGCGGAGACGGACACCCGCCTGGGCGTCCTGCCGGTGGGCTACTACGACGGCTACGACCGGGGGCTGGGCGGCGCCCACGCGCTGGTGCGCGGCCGGCGCGCGCCCGTGCGCGGCCGCGTGATGATGAACCTGACGCTGGTGGACCTGGGGCACCTGCCCGAGGCGGCGCGCGGCGACGAGGCCGTACTGCTGGGAAGCCAGGGCGAGGAGGAGGTCAGCGCCGAGTTGCTGGCCGGGCTGGCGGGCACCATAAACTACGAGATTCTCTCGCGCCTGGGCGCCCATCTGCCGCGTCGGATCGTGGACTAGGAGCGCCGCCGGCCGAGGCCCGGGCGTCGTTACCGCTCCGGGCCGTGCCATCGCGGCCCCCTGACGCGCCGCCGTTTTCGCGCGGCGCGTCGCCGCCACCCTCCCGGAGATAGCCGCTGCCGCCGCCCCCGCGGGGCGACTCGGGCGCGCCCGGATCGCGCCGGGGCAGGGCGGCCAGCTCGTCCTTCATGATGAGCCGCGTCAGGACGCGCTCCACGTCGCGCAGGGAACCGAAGCGCTCGCAGGCGAGCCCCTCGGCGCGGCAGGCCTCCAGCAGCGCGCCGCGCGCGAAGACCAGGTCGGCCTCCCGCGCGGGGCAGATATCCTCCGCCTTCTCCGCCACGAAGACCAGGGGCACGCCGGGGCGCCGGAAGCGCCGCAGGTGGTGCAGGGTGCAACTCGGGCAGAGGTCGCAGCCCAGAATATTGTAGTAGGGGAAGCCGAGGCGTAGGGTGAAGGGCTCCACCTCGAGGCGGTTGGCGAAGACGGGCACGCGCTCGACGCCGTTGCGCCGCAGGATCAGCTCGACGACGCGGTCCAGGCGCTGGCTCACGACGCCGAAGAGGATCCTCTGCTCGTAAACGAAGTCGAGGAAGTCGAGGAAGTAGGGATCCAGCGACTGCTGCCTGACGTAGTCGTCCACCACGTCCAGGTCGAGGTTCTCGATGGCGGCGGACGAACTGCCCCGCTCCCGCCATCGGCGCCAGGCGCGCATGGCCAGGTGGCTGGCGGGATGCTCGTCCTCGGGCATGGCGAGCACGCCCGTATCGGCCTCGACGATGAGTGTCGCCTTGTACATGGCCTCGCCATCCCGCGCCACCGGCCGGGACGGCGGGGCGCTACTCGCTCAGGCTCTCCACGCGCGCGAAGAGCGAATCCAGGGAGGTGGAGCCCCTCAGGAGCTTGAGGGTCTCCTGCAGCACGCGGTCCCGGTCCATCGTCGCCCGGAAGGCATCCTTGGCGCCGTAGCGCTCGTAGAAGGCGTCGCGGCGGATGGCCATCCGGATGTAGTCCTCGTTGGCCGCGAAGTCCTCGTCGCTCAGCTCGATCTGCTCCTCGACGAGGAAGGCCCGGAACTCGCCGATGACGGCGTCGTCCACGGTGAAGTCCAGGCCGGGCTCCCGCTCCGCGTTGAGCCTCGTGGCGAAGCTAAAGAAAGCAGAGCGCCGCTCCAGATCAAGGGCCGCGTCGCTGATGGAGTCGGCTTCCATGATGATGTCCGGCGTGATGCCGCCGCCGCCCAGCACCGGCCGGTGCCGGTTCAGCGTCTGGTAGACGGGCAGATCCTCCGGCGGCTCGGGCACGGAGCCGGCATCCTCCTCGAGCCCGTCGGCGGGCGTGTCCGCGTCCAGGCGGTCGTCGTTCTCGTCCTTGTGTATGCAGCGCCCGCTGGGCGTGTAGTACTTCGCCGTGGTCAGCTTGAGGGCCTCGGTGTCGCCCACCGGGTAGAGGCTCTGCACGCTGCCCTTGCCGAAGGAGTTGCGCCCGACGACGATGCCCGCATCCCAGTCCTGGACGGCGCCGGCCACGATCTCGCTGGCGCTGGCCGAGTTCTCGTTGATCATCACCACCACGGGATAGTCGCGCGCGTGGTTGCGGCGGCTCAGGGCGAAGATCTCGTTGAGGCGCACGCCGCCGCGCCCGCGCGTGCTGACGATGATCTGCCCGGGGTCGAGGAAGAGGTCGCTGACGTCGCGCGCGGCGTCGAGCAGGCCGCCCGGGTTGTTCCGCAGGTCGAGGATCAGCCCCTTGACGCCCTCGGCCTCCAGCGAGTCCAGGGCGGCCGCCATCTCCTCGGCCGTCTTCTCGCCGAAGTTGGTGCAGCGGATGTAGCCGAGATCGCCCTCCAGCGCGAACCAGTAGGGCACGCTCTTCACCTCGATGATGTCCCGCACGATGGTGAAGGGGATGATCTCGTCCGAGCCGTAGCGCTGGATGCCGATGGTCACCGACGTGCCGCGGGGGCCGCGCAGGTGGTCCACGGCGTCCTCCACCTTCCAGCCCTGCGTGCTCTCGCCCTCGATCTCCACGATCCGGTCGCCGCCGCGGATGCCCAGGCGCGCGGCCGGCGTGTCCTCGATGGGGCTGACCACCGTCGGGTAGTCGTCGCGCACCGAGATGACGATGCCCAGGCCGCCGAACTCCCCGCGCGTGCGCGTGAGGAAGTCCTCGAGGGTGTCCTCGTCCATGTAGGCGCTGAAGGGATCCAGCTCGTCCAGCATGGCCTGGATGGCGGCCTCGATGAGCTCGTCGCTGTCCTGCTCGTCCACGTGGCTGGTCATGATCTTCTCGTAGACCCGGCTGAACCGCTCCAGGTCGCGGAGGATCTCGCTGCGCGTGGACCGGGCCGAGCTGGTGGCCATGGTCCCCACGAGGATGCTGGCGACGGCGATCAACAGGATGCTGAGGTGGCGCTTCTTCAGGAAGGTCACGCTGTCTCCTTCGGCTGTGGCGCGGGGATCCGGGCGCCCGGCGCGGCGGTCCCCCTCAAGATCTCACCTTGCCGGCGGCGTGGCAAGCCGCGCGGCCCCGCCCGGCGCGGTGATTTCGGCGCCGGCGGTGGCGTCACTCCGCCTCGCGGGTCGCCAGGGCCTCGCGCAGGGCGTCCCGGGCCGCCGCGGCCAGCGCGTCCGGCGGCAGGGCGGCGTCCAGGACGCGGAAGCGATCCGGGTGGCGCATGGCCCACTGGCCATAGGCGTCCCGCACGCGCCGGTGGAAATCCAGCGCCTCGCGCTCGAGGCGGTCGCCCGGCGCGGCCGCCGCGCCCGTCCCCAGCTTGCGGGCCAGGCCCGCCTCGGGCGCCAGGTCCAGGAGGAAGGTCAGATCGGGTCTCGCGTCCCCGATGGCCTCCGTGTTGAGGCGCTCCACCCGGTCCAGGCCCAGGCCGCGGCCGCCCCCCTGGTAGGCGACGCTGGCGTCGGAGAAGCGGTCGCAGAGCACGATCCCGCCCGCCTCGAGGTGGGGGCGGATGCGCTCCTCCAGGTTCTGCCGCCGCGACGCCAGGTAGAGAAAGAGCTCCGTCAGGGGATCCATCCCCGCGTGCGACGGATCGAGGAGGATCCGGCGGATGGCCTCGGCGATGGGCGGACCGCCGGGTTCCCGCGTGACGAGCACCGAAAAGCCCTCGCTCTCCAGGAAAGCCGCCAGGCTGGCCAGGAGGGTGCTCTTCCCGCTTCCCTCGCCTCCCTCGAAAGAGACGAAGAGGCCGCCGGTGAGCGTGCGAGGCAAGTTCCGAGCCATGAGTCTCCTTCAGGCGGCGCGCGTTCCCGCGGGGCCGAGCCGCGGGCGGCTCCGCTGGCGATAGCGCCAGATCACGAGGGCGGCGCGGACCAGCTCGTCGATGAGGCCGGCGAGCCAGAGTCCCGCCAGCCCGAGGGCGAGGGGGAAGGCCATGGTCCAGCCCAGACCCAGCTGGAAGAGCACCACGCCCGCGAGGATGACCTGCATGGGGAACTTGGTGTCGCCGAGCCCCCGCAGGGCGTAGGAGCCGATGTAGTTGAGGGCCTTGGGCAGCTGGAGGATGGCGAGGATGAACAGCACGTTGCCGCCCAGCTCGACCACCTCGGGGTCCGGCGAGAAGAGGCGGATCAGGGGCGCGGGCCAGATGGCGAAGACCAGGCCCATGAGGGCGCCGCCCGTGACGGCCATGAAGCTGTAGCGCCGCATGGCGGCGCGCGCGAGGTCCAGGCGGCCGGCGCCGTGCTGCTGGCCCACCACCGTCAGGGCGGCGATGCCCAGCCCCGTGTAGACCAGGCTCGAGATGCGCTGCAGCGAGATGAGGCTGATGTGGGCCGCGGCGTTGCGCGTGCCCAGGTGGGTGCCGATGGCCAGCAGGCCCATCATCCCCAGCCCCCAGGCGAGCTGCTCGACGGTCATGGGCAGGCCCTGGGCGATGAGCCGCCGCGCCGTGCGGGGCACCATGCGGCTCAGATCACGCCGCTTGAAGCTCAGGCGGCTGCGGCCCGTGAGCATCAGGGTGAAGGTGATCAGGGCCCCCAGGCTGTGCCCCACGCCGCCGGCGAGGGCCGCGCCGCGCACGCCCAGGGCGGGGAAGGGGCCGAGCCCGAAGATCAGCAGCGTCGCGCCGAGGAAGTGGAAGCTGTTGATGAAGAGGTTCACGCCCATGCTCAGGCGCGTGTCCCCCACGCCGCGCAGGATGCTCATGACGACGAAGTTGGTCACGATCATCGGCGCGAAGAAGGCCAGCAGGCGCAGGTAGTCCACCATCATCACGCGCGCGGCCTGGCTGCTGGGCGCGATGAGTATCTTCGACAGGGGCAGCGCGCCCAGGAGCCAGATGGCCATGACGACCACGCTGGCCAGCATGGCCCAGAGGGCCGACTGGCCGAGGAAGTGGTTGGCCCGGTCCCGCTGGCCCGCGCCCAGGTAGCGGTTCATGGGCACCAGGGCCCCCATGACGAAGGTCAGCAGCACCGTGGTCGTGACGAGGATGACGAGCTGCACGGTGCCCACGGCCACGATGGCCTCGGTGCCCAGCAGCGTCGCCTCGCCGCGGGGGCCGAAGGGGATGCCCGTGCCCAGGCGGCCCACCAGCATGATCTCCAGGACCCACAGCACGACCTGGCTCGACAGGTCCGCGATGACGGGCAGGCTGCGTCGCAGGAGCAGGAACAGGGAGGGCTTCGGGCTCACGGCTGCCGGCTGGACGCGCTCAGCGCCTCGCCGTCGGGCTCGGCGGCATCCACGGGCTCGGGCGCGCGGTCACGCGCGCGGCTCATGACGTGGGCGATGCGCTGGAAGGTGGTGACGTAGGTCAGGATGGCGAGCAGGGTGAGGATCAGTTCCAGCGGGCCCACGCCGGCCACCCGCAGCGGCGCGGCCAGGAGGCCGACGATGAGCAGGGCCAGGCGCTCGGGCCGCTCCAGCAGCCCCACCTTGCAGTCGATGTCCAGGCCCTCGGCGCGCGCCCGGGCGTAGCTGGTCATCAGCGAGCCGGTGAGCGCCAGGGCGACGATGAGCTGGAGGGCGGCGGCGCCGCGGTAGTGGTAGAGCAGGCCCAGGTAGACGGCGATCTCCGAGAAGCGGTCCAGGGTGGAGTCGAGGAAGGCGCCCCCCTTGCTGGCCCGCCCGCCGCGCCGGGCGAGGCTGCCGTCGAGGACGTCGCAGAGACTGCCGACGAGAAGGACGATGGCGCCGACGAGGAAGCGTCCCCCGGCGATCAGCACCGCGCTGGCCAGGGACAGGACGAGGCCGGTGAGGGTCAGGGCGTCCGGGCTGATGCCGAGGCGGTGGACGAGGGTGGTCAGGGGCTCGAGCCACCGCCGGAACCAGGACTGGATCAACTGCTTCTGCACCGTCATAACTTCTCGCATTCAATGAGGTTACGCGACATGCACGCTAGCACGCGGACGCCCGGGTGTCAAGGCAGGCGCCGCGGCAGGGGCCGGGCGCCCGCACCGCCGACGACGAGGACCAGTTCCCCCTTGACGGCCCGCCCGGCCAGGGCCGCGGCCAGCTCCGCGGCCGTGCCCCGCCAGAACTCCTCGTGCAGCTTGGTGAGCTCCCGCGCCACCGCCACGGGGCGGTCCGGCAGCAGCTCGGCCAGGACGGCGAGGCTCCGGGCCACACGCTGCGGGGTCTCGTAGAAGACGGTGCTGCGCTCCTCGCCGGCCAGCGCCGCCAGGGCGTTGCGCCGCTGCCCCTCGCGGCGCGGCAGGTAGCCCTCGAAGCGGAAACGGTCGCAGGGCAGGCCGCTGCCCAGCAGGGCGGGCACGAGGGCCGTGGGGCCGGGCAGGACCTCCACGGGATGCCCCGCCTCCAGGGCCGCCCGCAGGGCGCGGAAGCCGGGGTCGTTGACGCCCGGCGTGCCCGCGTCGCTCACCAGGGCCACGCGCCGGCCCGCGGCCAGCGCGTCCAGCAGGCGCGGGAGCTGGCGCCGCTCGTTGTGCTCGTGGAAGGACATCTGGCGGGCCTGGATGCCGTGGTGGGCCAGCAGGCGCCCCGTGCGCCGCGTGTCCTCGGCGGCCACCAGGTCCGCCTCGGCCAGCACGCGCAGGGCGCGCAGGGTGATGTCCTCCAGGTTGCCGATGGGCGTCGGCACCAGGCAGAGCCGGCCCGCGCCCGGCGCGTCCGGCGCCCGCGGCGGCGCCGCCTCCCGCGGCGGCTCCTGGCCGCCCCCGCTCCCGCCGCGGCGCGGCATCAGGTGCCCCAGTCGCGGGGGTAGAGGAAGTCCAGGTCGGCCGTGCGCCGCGACAGCTTGGCGATGACCGGCAGCCGCCGCTTGAACTGGGAGCGGCGGATCATCTCCGCGATGCGTCGAACGAAGGCGGGATCCCAGCCGGCCGCCGCCAGTTCGGCCTCGCCCAGGCGCTCGTCCAGCATGAGGCGCAGCAGCGGATCGACGTCCTCGTAGGCGAAGCCCAGCTCCGCCTCGTCGCTCTGGCCGGCCCAGAGGTCGGCGCTGGGCGGCTTGGCCACGATGGCCTCGGGCACGCCCAGCAGGCGGGACAGACGGCGCACCTCGCTCTTGTAGAGGTCGCCGATGGGATTGACGGCGCTGGCCAGGTCGCCGAAGGCCGTGCCGTAGCCCAGGTAGAGCTCGCTCTTGTTGCTGGTGCCCAGGACCAGCGCACGCCGCGCGGCCGAGAGGTCGTAGAGGATGCTCATGCGCTCGCGGGCCATTTTGTTGCCGCGGCGCAGGCCGTCGGCGTCCGGGCGGTCGGCGAAGTAGGCGTCCACCATGGGCGTGATCTCGATCTCCACCAGCTCGATGCCGGTGGCCTCGGCCACCAGGCGCGCGTGCGCCAGGCTCTCGGGCGAACTGGTCCGGTAGGGCATCGCCACGCCCGTCACCCGGTCGGGGCCCAGGGCCTCGGCGGCCAGGAAGGCCACGAGGCTCGAGTCCAGGCCGCCCGACAGGCCGAGGATGCCGCGCTCCATGCCCGTGCGCCGCACCTCCGAGCGCAGGAACTCCGTCAGGACCTTGCGGACGAGATGGTAGTCGGTGGCGGCGAAGGGATCGCTCATGGCGCCTCCACGCCCGCCGCGCGGTCGCGCAGGATGCGCTCGAGGCCGCGGAAGGCGACCTCGGGCCGCTCGTCGCGGACGGCGCTGAAGGCCTGGCGGCGGCGGCGCAGCGCGGCCGGATCGAGCTCGCCCACCAGCAGCGCCGGCTCGTGCAGCGGGGCCTCGGCGACGAGGCCGCCGTCGGGTCCCACCAGGCGGCTGCCGCCCCAGAAGCTGGTGCCGTCCTCCACGCCGCAGCGGTTGCAGAACGCCACCCAGCCCGCGTAGATGCCCGCGTAGTGGCGCAGCAGGCGGTCCCAGAAGGCGGCGTTGCTCGGCAGGTCGTCCCCGGGCGCGCGGTCCGCGCCGCGCAGGGGGCTGGCGCTGCCCACCAGCAGCCCGAGGGCGCCGTCCATGAAGGCGAGGTAGGGCAGGGACGGATGCCAGATGTCCTCGCAGACGGCGAGGGCCAGGCGGCCGAAGCGCGTGGGGAAGGCGCGCAGGGAGTCGCCGGCCGTGAAGTAGCGCTGCTCCTCGAACATTCCGTAGGTGGGCAGATAGACCTTGCGGTGGACGTGGACCACCCGCCCTTCCGCGAGATAGGCCAGGCTGTTGTAGTGCCGGTAGTCGGGGCCTTCCTCCACGAAGCCGACCACGAGATCCAGCATCCGCGAGGCCTCCAGCAGGGGCGCCAGGGCCGGCGCGTCCGGGCGCAGGGCCAGGTCCGGCACCATGTCCTTGAGGAGGTAGCCGGTGAGGCTGAGCTCGGGGAAGACGAGCAGCTCGGCGCCCTCGGCCCGGGCCCGCTCCGCCTGCTCCAGGTGGAGATCGCGGTTGCGGTCCGGCAATCCGAGGTAGGGGGCGATCTGGGCGAGAGCGATGCGGATCGTCACGTCGCGTCCTCCGGCGGGATCGGGCGGCCGCGGGGCCGCGCCCCGGCCCCGGGCAGTCTAATCCAAGCGCCCGGGACCCGCAAGGCGCCGGGCTCCGGGCGGCTCCGGGGCCGAGCGGCGACTTGATTTCGCCCCCGCCAGCTAGTAATGTGCATCCGTTATCCTTCCCTGCCACAACCCCATCGGACGTGCCGGCCGCCGCCGGATTGCCGAAGGAGCGTCATGAAGCTGCTCGCCGCGTCACTGTGCGCCCTCTGCCTTCTGGCGGGCGCCACCGGGACGGCCCTCGCCTTCCAGGAGTATCCCAGCCTCGAGGTGGCCCCCTACGTGGGCTACCTGCTCTACGACAGCGAGATGGTCAACTACCAGAGCAACCTGGCCTACGGCATTCGCCTGGATCTGCGCACCATGGCGGCGCTCGGCTTCCAGTTCCACTACTCGCGCACGACGGCCACCGCCGATCTGCCCGGGCAGCCCTTCGTCGACGCCGACAACTTCGTGGAGCGCATCCAGCTCAACCTGACGCGCGACCTGTTCATCCTGCGGGGAACCTTCATCGGCCTCTACGCCGGCGGCGGCACCTTCAACCGGCGCTTCGAGGGCATCTACACCAACGACTACTCGGCGCAGGCGGGGCTGACGGCGCGGCGCAACCTCTTCGACTGGTTGTACCTGCGCGCCGACGCGGGCTGGACGGGCGCCTTCCTCAAGGATCCCGATCCGGCCGACCCCTACTACGAGCGCACCCTGACGCACCACTTCGAGGGAGCCCTGACCCTCTCGTTCCTCCTCGACAACTAGGGCGCGCGGGATTCGCGAAACGCGACGGGGGAGGGCCTGGGCCCTCCCCCGTTTCTATTCGGCAGGCGTCGCGCCGCCGCAGCCCGGCTCACGTGAGGCCGGCGGCGCTGTCCTCGTGGACGGGATTGGCGGCGGCGACCAGGTCCTTGAGCTCCTTGCTCACCTTGAAGACCGGGACGTTCCGCTCGGGCACGGGCACCGGCTCTCCGGTGCGAGGGTTCCTGGCCATGCGCGACTTGCGGCGCTTCACCTTGAAGGTTCCGAAGCCCCGGATCTCAAGGTGCTCACCCCTGGCCAGCGCCTCGGAGATCGCCTGGAGAAACTGATCCACCGCCTCGGCCACATCCTTCTTGGTGAGACCAGTCTTCTGGACGATCTCCTCGACGATCTGAGCCTTCGTCATGGCGCCACTCCTTTCCAGGGCCACTTTCCCACCCCTTAAGTCATTGACGTCAAGCAGATTAGAGCACCCACGCGTGCCTGTCAAGCGTCAAGCCCGCTGACGGGCTCAATGTCTATTGCACGGGATGCAATGCAGCCTTCGCATTGTGAGCGGTGGCGGAGGACCCGCCGCGGCGGCCGAAAGGGCATCATAACGCATTCCATTGCAATGGATTAAAGGCCGCGGCCGGCCTCTGGTATGTGCCTTGCTGTTCGGGCGCTCGGCTGCGGGGGACAACCTGACCTGCTTCCAATGACACGACCTCCCGTTTCTCCGCAGCCGTTTTTCCAGCTTTTCAGCCTAGCGTGCCCACATCCAAGGAAGGACCTGGAAAGGAGTTGACGCCATGCGCAGGACCCTGATGTTGCTTGTCACCGCTACCGCCCTGGCGCTCATGCTGAGCGGTTGCTCGGACAGCAACCCGGCGAGTTCCGCCAACCAGGATCAGACTCCGCCTACGGCGCCGACGGGTCTCACGATTCACGTCAAGGACGCCAGCATCACGGTGGCCTGGACGGCGAATTCGGAGGCCGATCTGGACGAGTACGAGGTCTACAGAACTGTGAACGGCGGAGACGAGACGCTGCTCGGTAGCTGCACCCTATCCCGGGTGCAGGACCAGGCGCCGGATTTCATGCTCTGCCACCTCACGTATCGCGTGCGGGCCGTGGATGTCAGCGGCAACCAGAGCGCCTTCTCCACCTCGGTGGAGACCGTGTTCGACAACACGCTGCCCATCCCGCAGACCTTTGGGGATCCCGAGGAGTAGCGAAGGATTCCCGCGTTTCGGTCCAGACCGGCCGGCCCGGATCGACCCTGGCATCAGATCCCGGAACAACACGAAGGCCTCGCCATCGGCGAGGCCTTCGTGTGTGCGTTCCCACCGAGCGACGCCTGCCGTTCCCGCGGCAGGCGTCCGCGCGTATTATCGTCGCCGCGGGCGCTGCCCTAGGCGGGCGTCACCTTGACGGCCTGCGGGCCCTTGGGGCCCTCGTTCACCTCGAACTCGACGGCCTGTCCCGCGGCGAGGGTGCGGAAGCCTTCCATCTGGATCTGCGAGAAGTGGAAGAAGACCTCCTCACCCGACTCCTGAACAATGAATCCGTAGCCCTTGGATTCATCGAACCACTTCACCTTTCCGGTCTGGCGCAAGGTGGACTTCCTTGGTCTGGAGGGGCGGGAGCGCACTCCCGGAAGCTGCATCGGCGCGTTTCCCCGGCGCGCCGGGTTCCCGGGCGTTAATACCATGAGCAAGACGCGACGTCAAGCGGGCCGAAGGGCGCCCCGACGGGAAAGGCTGAACCCCAACGAGACGCGGGAAACCGTAATCCGGCGTGGCACGCGTCTTGATTGCGAAGTGGGCGATGGAACAGGGCCTCCTCGAAAAAGACAGCAAGGTCCTGCTCGGAGAGCAGTACGACCTGGATCGCCCCCTGGCGACCGGCGGCGCGGCGCGCCTCTTCCTGGCCCGCCAGCTGTCGCTGGATCGTGAGGTCGTGGTGAAGATCCTCCGCTCCCAGCTCTCCAACCAGCCCGAGTTCCGCGAGCGCTTCATCCAGGAGGCGCGCCTGCTGGCCAAGCTCGAGCACCAGAACGTCGTCCAGGTCATCGACTTCGGCGAGCAGGACGGCTACTACTACATCATCATGGAGTACGTGCGCGGCGGATCGGTGCGCGACCTGATCGAGCGCGCCGAGAAGCTGCCCATCGACGTGGCCCTGGCGATCGGGTACTTCGTCGCGCGCGGCATCGACTACGTCCACCAGCACCAGGTCCTGCACCTGGACGTCAAGCCGGCCAACATCCTGCTGACCCCCGCGGGCGTGGTGAAGGTCGCCGACTTCGGCCTCGCGCGCCTCATCGACCAGACCGGCCTCAACCGCGACCGGCGGACGCCCGTGGGCACGCCCCTCTACATGTCACCCGAGCAGGTGCAGGGCGCCAACCTCGACGCCCGCAGCGACCTGTTCTCCTTCGGCTCGGTGCTCTACCAGCTGCTGGCCCAGCAGAGCCCCTTCGAGGGCAAGGACAGCGACCAGGTGCTGCGCCGCATCCTCACCTGCCGCGTGACGTCGCCCTCGAGCCTGCGCCCGGAGATCCCACTCTTCGTGGACGACCTCGTCATGGGCTGCCTGCAGCGCGATCGCGCCCAGCGCTATCCGGACAGCGGGCGCCTCATGGCCGACCTGCACGCGGCCCTGGGAAAGCTGGCGATCCACGACCCCGAGGAGCGCATCCGCAAGTACCTGAGCGGGCCCGAGCTCTACCGGGCCGTCCTGAAGAAGCCGGCCCACTTCCGCAGCCGGGTGGTCGCGAAGGGCCGGCGGCGGGCCTGGCTGCAGGTGCTGCTCGTGATGGCGCTGGCGGGCCTCTACCTGGCGGCCGAATCCTACCTGCTGCCGCTCCTGGCGAGCTGGAGCGAGCGGCTTCCCTTCTAGGCGCGTCAGAGGGCCAGGTCGCCCTCGCGCAGCGATTCCAGGATGCGCAGATAGCTCTCGTAGCGGCGCGGGTCGAAGGCCCGCTCCTCGGCGGCGCGCCGCAGGCCGCAGTCGGGCTCGTGGGAGTGCGTGCAGTCGGGGAAGCGGCACGTGCCCAGGTGCGGCCGGAACTCGGGGAAGCAGCCGGCCAGATCCCGCTCGTCCAGGCCCCAGAGCCCGAACTCGCGCACGCCGGGCGAGTCGGCCACGTAGCCGCCCCGGTCGAGGGGATGCAGCTCGGTGACGCTGGTGGTGTGGCGGCCCTTGCCCGACGCGCCGCTGACGGCCCGCGTGGCGATCTCCAGGCCCGGCTGGATGCGCTGGAGCAGGCTGCTCTTGCCGGAGCCGCTGGGGCCCAGGAAGAGGCTCAGGCGGCCGGCCATGGCGTCGGCCAGACGCGGCACGCCCTCGCCGGTGAGGGCGCTGAGCATCAGCGCCGGGTAGCCGGCCGCGCGGTAGGGCGAGATCATGGAGACCCGCTCGGCGGGCGAGGCGAGATCGCACTTGTTCAGGCAGATGACGGCCTCGAGGTTCTGGTTCTCGATGGCCACCAGGAAGCGGTCCAGCAGGCGCGCGTTGAAGGCAGGCTCGCGCGTGGCCATGACGACGAAGATCCGCTCCGGGTTCGCCATGAGGACCTGCTCGCGGCGTCCGCCCGGGCTGGTCCGCGAGAGCTGGCTGCTGCGGGGCAGCACCTCCTCGATGACGCCCTCGGACTCGGGGCGGGGCAGGGCCCCCGTGAGGCGGACCAGCACGAGGTCGCCCGGCACTACGTTGCGCACGCGCCGCTGGCGCTCCTTCTTGATGCGGCCGCGCAGGTGGCAGGGGATCACCTGCTCGCCGTCACCCACCAGGAAGCGCCCGCTGGCGGCGCGCAGGACGCGCCCCTCGACGAGCTCGGTTTCGCCCCTATCCTTCACCATATCAGGCCTGCAACCTCGGCCAGCGACCAGAAAAGAGATCCATGGCCCTTGAGAGGACCTAAGTGATTTGTTAGCGTAGCTTGAGGATCGATGCAAGCCTTCCGCCAACCGGCGCGCCGGCGCCACGTGAAGCCGGCACGTCCAACGAACGCCGCTGACCAGAGGGAAACAATCCCATGAATCGACAGGAACTGTTCACGCTCTTCAGCGAGGACCTGTTCATCCCCTCCCTGAAGGCCAAGGACCGGGATGGGGTTCTGCAGGAGATGGTGGACCACGCCGCCGCGGCCGGAGTCATCCGCGACCGGGACGTGATCCTCGGCATGCTCAAGAACCGCGAGAGCCTGGGCAGCACGGGCCTGGGTGAGGGCGTCGCCTTCCCCCACGGGCGCTCGCTGGCCATCCCCTCGCTGATGGCCCTGTTCGCCCGCTCCGAGAAGGGCGTCGAGTACGGCGCCATCGACGGCAAGCCCGTCCACCTCTTCTTCATGTTCATCGCGCCACCCATCGAGAAGGAGAACCGCTACCTGCCCGCCCTGGGCCAGGTCGTGGAGCTCATCCGCGACGCCGGCACGCGCGAGCAGCTTCTCGAGGTGGCGGGCTACGAGCAATTCCGCCAGATCATCCTCGGCGACGGGGAGGAGAGCGAGTGAACGAACAGCTGATGCTCCTGGTCGCGCTCCAGGACCTGGACACGATGATCCGGGAAACCCAGGACAAGGTGCATGCCGAGAAGCTCTCCACCATGGGCTTCGCCCTCGAGGGCGTCGACGACCTCAAGACGGCCCGCGAGGAGCTGGCAGGCAGCATCGACGTGGCCCTGCTCCACCGCTACGAGCGGATCTCCCAGCGTCTGGGCCGGGCCGTGGTGCCCATCACGAGCAACATCTGCCTCGGCTGTTTTGCCGTGATACCAACGGCTTACACGTCCGTGGAGAACCGGGACAAGATCCTCTACTGCGAGAATTGCGGGCGCATCCTCTACTGGCCGCGCGGGACTTGACAGCCCCCGGGGCCTCTGGTAGGGTTTAGCTTTCTCTCACCCTCCTGCGGGGGTTCCTGCGTTCGCCGGGCTCCTGCAGGTTTTTTTATGGTTTCGAAATGAACGCCACCCTCGTCGCCGTCCTGGCCTTCCTCGCCTACCTGCTCGCCTACCATCTCTACGGCCGCCGGCTGGCCCGGCGCATCCTCGGCTTCGAGCCCGACCGCCCCACGCCCGCGCACGTCAAGCGGGACGGCGTGGACTACGTGCCCAGCCACCGGCTCGTCCTGTTCGGACACCACTTCGCCACCATCGCCGGCCTGGGGCCCATCCTCGGGCCCGCCATCGCCGTCATCTGGGGCTGGCTGCCGGCCCTGCTCTGGGTGCTCTTCGGCTCCATCTTCATGGGGGCCGTCCACGACCTGACCGCCCTGTACATCTCCCTGCGCAACGAGGGGCGCTCCATCGGCGACGTCACCGACCAGCTCCTGGGCCGGCGGGGCCGGGCGCTGTTCCTGCTGCTGATCTTCTTCCTGCTGGCCCTGGCCATGGGGGCCTTCGCCCACGTGATCGCCGTGCTGTTCAGCGAGGCCTTCTACCCGGAGGCGGTCTTCCCCGTCTGGGCCCTCATCGGTATCGCCCTCGTCATCGGCGCCCTGGTCTACCGCCTGCGGGCCAACCTGACGGCGGCCACCCTGGTCGGCGTGGCCCTGATGCTCCTGGCCACCTGGTACGGCACGAGCCACCCCGTGACCCGCCTGCCCCTGCTGGGCGCCGTCGGCATGCAGCACTGGGTCTGGATCCTCATGGCCTACGCCCTGGTGGCCTCGGTGCTGCCCGTCTGGCTGCTGCTGCAGCCCCGCGACTACCTCAACAGCTTCCAGCTCTACCTGGGCATGGGGCTGCTCTACGCGGGGCTGTTCACGGCGCGGCCGGACATCGTGGCCCCGGCCGTCAACCGCCTGCCGGCCGACCTGCCGCCGCTGTTCCCCTTCCTGTTCATCACCATCGCCTGCGGCGCCATCAGCGGCTTCCACTCCCTGGTCTCCAGCGGCACCACGGCCAAGCAGCTCGCCAACGAGCGCGATTCCCTCTTCGTGACCTACGGCGCCATGCTGACCGAGAGCCTGCTCGCCGTCCTGGCCGTCCTGGCCTGCACGGCCGGTTTCGCCAGCCGCGCCGAGTGGCACGCCCACTACGCGTCCTGGGCCGGCGCCGAGGGCATGGGTCCCAAGCTCCAGGCCTTCGTCCAGGGCGGCGCCAATCTCTGCGCGAAGCTGGGCCTGGATCCCACGCTGGCCGCGGTGTTCATCGCCGTGGTCGTGGTGGGCTTCGCCATGACGACCCTCGACAGCGGCACCCGCCTGCTGCGCTACAACCTCGAGGAGCTGGGCCGCGGCTTCGCCCCCCTCGGCCTGCTGACGCGGAACCGGTACGCCGCCGGTCTGCTGGCCGTGCTGGCCATCGGCTACTTCGCGGTGGCCAAGGTGGGCGGAAAGCCGGCGGGCATCACCCTCTGGGCCCTGTTCGGCATCACCAACCAGCTTCTGGGCGCCCTGGGCTTCCTGGTCATGACCCTCTGGTTCTACAAGGCGGGCCGGCCATTCCTCTTCCTGCTGCTGCCCATGGTCTTCATGATGGCCATCACCCTGGTGGCGCTGCCCTACAGCCTCTGGAAGTTCCTGCTGGCGGATCCCGTGAGCTGGCCCCTGCTGGCCACCGGGCTGGCCATCCTGATCCTGGACTTCTGGCTCATTGTCGAGGCCTTCGTCTCCCTGCGCCGGCTGAGCGCCGTTCGGCGTCAGCGGCTGGCGGCGCCAGCCGCCTGAAGCACCCTCCCCGAACTTGGTCGGCGAAAAATCCGGGCGGCGCGTGTCTTCCGGGATTGGACCTCGCGCGGCGCCACGATGCGCCCGTGCGTCCTCGGGGCCCCTCGCGGGGCCCGCGCGGCAGATGCCCTTCCCGGCCCTGGCGGAGAGATCCGTCGCCTCTGGGCAGCGCTCGGCTCCAGGGCGCCATCCTTCCCTGGACCCGAAGACTCGCCGGGAAGGGCTTTTCTCACCACGCCCGAAGCCCGCCCGTTACAAGTTGGCGATCCCCCGCGAATGGCCGGAACCTTGCATTGACCTCTCCGCGTCGGGAGACCGCGCGCCGCCACGCGGAATCATGAGAAGCCATGCGCCCCGGAACGCAGCGCGCCGGGGAGGAAAGGGTCGCCGCGAGCATGGGAAACGCCAAGTCCCTCCTGCAGATCATCGAGAGCAACCTCGACACGCTAAAGACGCGGGTCGCCCAGGGCTTCCGCGGCGCCGGCCGTGAGGTCTACGAGACCTTCACCGATGAGGAGCTGGAGACGCTCGCCTGGAGCCATCTGGATCCCATCATCCAGTCGCTGCGCTTCGAGGACGACTTCCTCTTCACCTTCTTCCTCGATTACGCCAGCGGGCGGAGCGCCGAGCAGGGCCTGCCCATCGAGGACTCCCTGCTCGCCCTCAACATCCTCGCCGAGGAGCTGTGGACCGTCGCCGTGGCCGAGAGCGCCGACGACGAGTTGAAGGAGAACCTCCGCCTCCTGAGCGTGATCATCTCCAAGGGCAAGGACGGCATCGCCGGCAACTACCTCAGCCAGCGGGACAAGCTGCTGGAGGAGCTGCGCCGCAGCAACGGACTGCTCATGGAGCATTCCAAGCGCAAGATGGACTTCCTGGCCAAGGTCAGCCACGAGCTCAAGACGCCGCTGACCAGCATCATCGCCTACTCCGAGCAGCTACGGAACGGCGACGTGCCGCCGGTGATCCAGGCGGAGTTCATCCAGGTCATCCACGAGCAGAGCACGAAGCTCTTCCAGCTCATCGAGGACCTGCTGGACCTGAGCAAGGCTGGCAGCGAGCAGAGCCACCTCAACCTCGCCTGGTCGGACCTGGCGTCCGTCCTCGAGGAGGCCATCGGCACGGTCCAGGCCCGCGCCGTGGAGAAGGGCGTCAAGCTGGTGCTGCACGAGCCGGGCCGCCTGCCCCGCGTCTTCATGGATCCCTTCCGCATCCAGCAGGTGGTCTGGAACCTCCTCACCAACGCCGTGAAGTACAACCACGGCGGCGGCGTCGCGGAGGTCTCGGCGCGTCACGCCGGGGACCGCGTCGAGATCACCGTGGCTGACGACGGAATCGGCATCGGCCCCGAGGACCTGGAGGCCATCTGGCAGGGCTTCCACCAGACCGACGAGGCCCTCGCCCTCAAGGAGGGCGGCGCCGGCCTCGGCCTGGACATCGCGCGGCAGTTCGTGCACCGCCACGGCGGGCGCATCTGGGTGGAGAGCGAGCTCGGCAAGGGCAGCACCTTCACCTTCAGCATCCCCGTCGCCGGCCCCGACGGCCAGGAGGACGAGACGCCGTCCCCCGAGCGCGAGCGCGCGGACACGCCGGCCGAGAGCGAGCGCGCGGACACGCCGCGCCCCAGCAAGCAGCCCAGCCCCTGATCATCGCGCCGGTGCGCGCCGGCGTCACCGGCACATTTCCGGTATCGCGAGCCCTCGCGGGCGGGATTGACTCCATCCGGGTCATGCCTTAATTGTGTAGGTTGCCTGAGCCCCGGCGCTGCCCTAGCACAAGGACGGCCATGGCCCTCACCATCCTCGTCATCAATCCGGGAAGCACCAGCACCAAGCTCGCCCTCTGGGGCGAGGACGGCCCCCTCCTCGAGCGGATCCTCGAGCATGGCGGCGGCGCCAGCGGCGCCATCGCCGCGCAGCTCCCCGCGCGACGCGACGACGTCCTCGCCTTCCTGGAGGCCAACGGCCGGACGCCCCCCGACGCGGTCTGCGGGCGCGGCGGCCTGCTCCGGCCCATCGAGGGCGGCACCTACCTCATCGACGAGCCCATGCTCGACGACCTGCGCGCGGCCCGCTACGGCGAGCACGCCAGCCTCCTGGGCGGCCTCATCGCACACGAGCTCGGCAGCCGGTGGCGCGTGCCCGCCTTCGTCGTCGATCCCGTCACCGTGGACGAGATGGACGAGGTGGCCCGCTACAGTGGCCTGCCGGAGATCACGCGCAAGGGCCGCAGCCACGCCCTGAGCCTCAAGGCCGTCGCGCGCCTGGCCGCCGCCGAGATCGGGAAGCCGCTGGCGGACACGCGCTTCGCGGCGGCCCACCTGGGCGGCGGCGTCAGCGTCGCGGCCCTGCGCGGCGGACGCATCGTCGACGTCAACGACGCCCTGCTCGGCATGGGCCCCTTCTCGCCCCACCGCGTCGGCGCCCTGCCGGTGCGGGGCCTGCTCGACCTGGCTTTCGCGCCGGGCGCCGACCGCGCGCAACTGGAGCGCCGCCTGGTCAAGGAGGGCGGGCTCCACGCCTACCTCGGCACGGGCGACCTCAAGGAGGTCGAGCGGCGCATCGCCGCGGGCGACGAGGCGGCGCGCGGCGCCTTCGAGGCCATGGCCTACCAGATCGCCAAGGAGATCGGCGCCGTGGCCGCGGCCCTCGCCGGCGCGCTGGACGGCGTCATCTTCACCGGCGGCATGGCCCGCTCGGAGCTCCTGACGGACCGCCTGCGCGAGCGGGTGGGATTCCTCGGCCGCATCTTCCACTACCCCGGCGAGCGGGAGATGGAGGCCCTGGCCCAGGGCGCGCTGCGCGTTCTGCAGGGCCGGGAGAAGGCCAAGCGCTACGGCCGGGCGCGGGAAGGAGGCGGCGAGTGATCCGCAGCTTCGGGGAACTCAGGGAGATCGTCCGCTGCGCGCCGAGCAAGCGTGTCGCGGTGGCGGGGGCCGCCAAGAGCACCGTCATCGAGGCCGTCAAGACGGCCAGCCAGGAGGAGCTCATCGAGCCGGTGCTCATCGGTCCCGAGGAGAAGATCCGCGCCCTGGCCGAGGAGGCGGACTTCGACCTGCGCGCCATCCGCGTCATCGACGAGACGGGCGGCGAGATCGCCTGCAGCGCGCGCGCCGTGGCCGAGGCGCGCGAGGGCCGCGCCGACCTGCTCATGAAGGGCACCGTCAACACGGAGAAGCTGCTCAAGGCCGTGCTCGACAAGGACTCGGGCCTGCGCACGGGCCGCGTCCTGTCCCACGTGGCGGTGGTGGAGACGGACGGCTACGAGAAGCTGATGCTCCACACCGACGGGGGCATCAACATCCACCAGGACCTGGCCACGCGGAAGGACATCCTGGCCAACGCCGTCGAGCTGGCGCGCTGCCTCCAGATCGACCACCCCCTCGTGGCCGGCCTCGCCCTGGTGGAGAAGGAGAATCCCAAGCTGCCCGAGACCCTCGACATGCGCGAGCTCATGAGCTGGGCCGCGGGCGGCCGCCTGGGCAACCTCTTCATCGAGGGCCCCCTGGGCATCGACATCGCCCTCTCCCGCGACGCGGCGCGCCTCAAGGGCATCTTCAGCCGCGTGGCCGGGCAGGCCGACATCTTTCTCGGCCCCAACATCACCGCCGTCAACTTCGTCGTGAAGAGCCTCATCCTGCTGGCCGGCGCCCGCGTGGCCGGGCTGGTGGTGGGCGCCAAGGTGCCCATCGTGCTGCTGTCGCGCAGCGACACGCCCGAGATCCGCGTGCTCAGCCTCGCGCTGGGCGCCCTCTACGACGAGCAGGAGATCGAGGACCGCAAGCACCGCCCCTTCTTCGGCTAGGCCGGAGGCGGGCGCCGCGAAAGGATGGCCATGGAAGCATCCCCCCGGCAGGAGACACCGCTCCGCTACCTGCTCTCCGGCAACGAGGCCGTCGCCCTGGGCTGCCGCGAGGCCGGCGTGCACCTGGGCGCGGGCTATCCCGGCACGCCGAGCACGGAGATCCTCGAGACCCTCGCCCGCATGGTCCCCGAGATGTACGTGCAGTGGTCGCCCAACGAGAAGGTGGGACTCGAGGTGGCCGCCGGCGCCGCCATGACGGGGGCGCGGGCCATCAGCACGCAGAAGCACGTGGGCCTCAACGTGGCGGCCGACCCCCTGATGACCCTCTCCTACATGGGCGTCGAGGCGGGGCTCGTGGTCGTCACCGCCGACGATCCCGAGCTGCACAGCAGCCAGAACGAGCAGGACAACCGCCACTACGCCCGCTTCGCCAAGATCCCCATGCTGGAGCCGTCCTCGAGCCAAGAGGCGAAGGACTACGTGGCCGCCGGCATGGAGATCAGCGAGCGCTTCGACACGCCGGTCCTGCTGCGCCTGACCACGCGCATCAGCCACAGCAAGGGCATCGTCGAGGCGGGGACGGCGCGGCCGGTCGAGGTGAAGGGCTTCCGCAAGGACTACAAGAAGTACGTCATGGTCCCCGCCAACGCGCGCGTGCGCCACGCGGTGGTGGAGGAGCGCCTGGAGAAGCTCCGCGCCTTCGCCGAGGAGACGGACCTCAACCGCGTCGAGTGGGGCGACCGCAAGCTGGGCGTCGTGGCCGCGGGCGTCGGCTACGTGCAGGCCCGCGAGCTGCTGCCCGGGGCCAGCTACTACAAGCTGGGCCTGGGCTGGCCGCTGCCCCTCGAGGGCATCCGCCGCTTCGCCGCCGAGGTGGAGCGGCTCATCGTCATCGAGGAGCTGGATCCCTTCATCGAGGAGCAGCTCCTGGCCGCGGGCATCGCCTGCGAGGGCAAGGCCATCACGGGGCTCCTCGGCGAGCTGACGCCGGGCCGCCTGGGCAAGGGCCTCGCGGCGGCCGGCCTGCTCGCGGACGCGCCGGCGCCGGCGAGCGAGGCCGCCACCGTCCTGCCGCGCCCGCCGGTGCTGTGCCCCGGCTGCCCCCACCGCAGCCTCTTCGTGAGCGTCAAGCCGAAGCGGGGGAACATCTTCGGCGACATCGGCTGCTACACCCTGGCCGCCCTGCCGCCCCTGCAGACCATCGATACCTGCCTGGACATGGGCGCCTCCATCAGCACCGCCATCGGCTCGAGCAAGGTGGCCACCGACGGCAAGCCCATCTTCGCCGCCATCGGCGACAGCACCTTCCTGCACTCGGGCATGACCGGCCTGCTGGACGCCGTCTACAACGACGCGAACATCACGGTGCTCATCCTCGACAACCGGGTGACGGCCATGACCGGCGGCCAGGAGCACCCGGCCACGGGCAAGACCCTCATGGGCAAGGCGGCCAAGCAGGTGGACCTGCCCACCCTGGTCAAGGCCATCGGCGTCGAGCACGTGCAGGTGGTGCGCAACCACGATCAGCCGGCCGTGAAGGCGGCCCTGGACGCCGCCATCGAGCACGAGGGGCCCAGCGTGGTCATCGCGCGGGCGCCCTGCGCGCTGATGCCCGTGAAGATCCGCGAGACCCCCTACCGCGTGGATCCCGCCATCTGCGTGGGCTGCAAGACCTGCCTGCGCACGGGCTGCCCGGCCCTCAGCCTCACGGGCGCCATGACGGCCAAGGGCCTGCGCCAGGTCGTCATCGACGAGGCCGCCTGCACGGGCTGCAGCCTCTGCTTCCAGGTCTGCCCCCACGATGCCATCCGGCTCGCGAGCGAGGAGGTGCCGGCGTGAGCGCCAAGACGACGAACGTGCTGCTGGTGGGCGTCGGCGGCCAGGGCGTGCTGCTGGCCAGCGACATCCTGTCCCAGGTGGCCATGGAGGCCGGTCACGACGCCAAGAAGAGCGAGGTTCACGGCATGGCCCAGCGCGGCGGCGTCGTCTCGAGCCATGTGCGCTTCGGCGAGCGGGTCTGGTCGCCCATCATCCCCGAGGGCGGGGCCGACGTGCTGCTGGCCTTCGAGGAGGCCGAGGCCCTGCGCGCCATGCACCTGGTGGCGCCGGACGGGGCGGCCGTGGTCAACATGCAGCGGATCATCCCCCCCATCGCCGCCGGCAAGGACTGGGACTACCCGGAGGATCCCCTGGCCGACGTGCGCGCGCGCATCCCGGGCATGGTGGCCGTCGCCGCCCGTGACGAGTGCAAGGCCCTGGGCAACGAGAAGATGGTGAGCGTGCTGCTGCTGGGCGCCCTCTCGGCCAGCCTGGACTTCGGCGAGGACCTCTGGCGCAAGGTGATCCTCGCGCGCGTGCCCAAGGGCACCGGGGATCTGAACTGGAAGGCCTTCCAGCGCGGCCGAGAGCTGGCCGCGTCCTAGGCGCGGCGCAGGAGCCAGACGGCCGCCAGTCCCGTGAGCAGGGCCAGCAGGAAGCTGGCCATGGTTCCGATCAGGATGTACTCCGCGTCCTTGCGCCCCCCCTTCAGGGCCTCGAAGCGGAAGATGGACTTGGCGGCCACCAGGAAGCCGATGGCCTCCACCCGTCCCAGCAGGACCAGCACCAGGATCAGGCTCCGCTCCAGGCGGCCGATCCAGAGCCCCGCGCGCTCCAGGTCGTCCCCCTCGGACCGGCCCAGCGCCCGCTGCCACGCGGCCGTCGCCTTGCCGATGAAGCAGCCCTCCACGTACCAGACCAGGAGCCAGGCCACGAAGAGGACCCAGATCGGGTGCGGCCGCCAGCCGATCCAGGGGTTGGGCCAGCGCGCGTCCAGGGCCAGGACCAGGCCGGCGACCACCAGCAGGTGGGCGAGCTGGTCGCCCAGGAAGACCCGCCAGGTGTCCGCGAGTCGGGCCTTGAGGCCGTCGATGACCAGGTGGCTGACCAGGATCACCGGCAGGACGATCCAGGCCTCCCACAGGGCCGTCAGGGCGTAGGCCAGGACGGCCGCCAGCAGGGAGTGGGCGTACAGGGCGCCCGAGCGGAAGCCGGCGCGCTTGCCGGCCACCCAGGTTCCCGGCTGCATGGGGAAGTCGGCGAGGAAGTGGGCGGCCAGCAGGGGCAGCGCCAGGTCCCACCGCCGGCCGAGGGCGGGCAGGTGATCCAGGATCCATCCGATATCAGGCATGGGCATGATCTCCATTTAAATAAGGCTTAGAGCTTATTCATGGCCATCAGGTCGTGGTAGCGATCCACCAGGGCACGCAGTGCCCGCCCGCCCGCGTTGCCGTGGCGCTGGGCGACGGCCGACTGACTGATGCCCAGATCGGCGGCCACCTCCACCTGGGTCCGGCCGCCAAGCAGGGCGTCCACCACGCGGGCCTGCTCGCCGGTCCAGCGGGCGATGATGTGGTCGGCCAGTCGGCAGCCCACGGCCAGTTCGGCATCGACGGCCGGCCAGGGGCTGGCGATGGCCAGATGGTGCCCGGGCCGGCCCATACCGTCAAGGAGCTGGCCCGACCGGCGGAAGGGCTCGCCGTCCCAGGTGCCGGGATCCTCGCCCGCGCCCGCGCGGTCCCAGTCTCCCAGCCCCAGGGCCACGCGCAACGCTGGCCCGCGGCCGGCCGGGGGGACGAGGCGCGCCAGCAGGTGCAGGGCGGCCGCCAGGCCGGCGCGCGGGTTGCCCAGGACGAGCTGGAAGGCGTCGCCGCGGAACATCTGGCGGGCCAGGGGCGCGGGATCCTCGGCCAGGCCGGACAGGGCCAGGGCCTCGTCCAGGCGCTTCAGAGCGTCCCGGCGCTCCATGGGAGCCATGCGGCGGGAGCGAACGATGTCGCCCGTGAGGACGGCGATGAGCATGGAGTCTCCTCGTACCATACAATAGGCTTATAGTCTCATAATATAAGTCTGTCAAATGGTAATTTTGACGAAATCGATTGTGTGACCGACCGGTCGGTCGGCCAAGCAGATGCCGACATCGGTTTGACCCGTGCCGTCGCGCGGCCGGGTTTGACCTATGGACCCTCCCGGCCGGCCACGTACTCCTCGAAGGTGACCGTGCGGTAGGCGCCCTC
>Ga0272442_10001160_pt1 | contig 40615 bp, 40 predicted proteins | sample SSMForm2O_FD_200262 | JGI IMG/M metagenome (GOLD analysis project Ga0272442, IMG submission 200262) | Marine sediment archaeal communities from Little Sippewissett salt marsh, Falmouth, MA, United States - SSM-Form-2O | ecosystem: Environmental > Aquatic > Marine > Wetlands > Sediment ...
TTTTCCGGATTTCAGAAATCTTTGAGTCTTTGTTGCCCAGATTCCCTGATTTGCACGATTGAAACCTTGCTTTCGGTTTCCTCTGACCAGTCATCAATGTTTTATCGGTTCAAAAGAGCACGAAAATCGGGCGAGGGTTCACTTCATCCCCGACCTAAAGGTCGGGGTATTCGTGACCCTCCGCGCTCCCGAAGTAATAAAAACAGTTTGATATAGGGCACGTCCACCACTTTGGTCAGAGGCGCATAGACCCCACGACGCAAGACGATGTTTTTGGGCTGGATACCCGAAAAAGTTGGAGGCGGACCTATATCGCCTCCCCCGGAACCACGCCCTCCCAGCCTCCGGGCGGGGCGTCGATGAGGATCTCGCCGTATTCGGGCTCGTCCCAGCTCGTCCCCGAGAGCCTCTCCGACTCCTCGAAGGCCTCCACCGCCTCGTCGACGCGTCCCAGCATCGAGAGGGCGAGGCCCTTCAGCTCCCAGACGCTCCCGTCTTCGGGGTCGATCTCAATGGCCTGCTCGTAGGCTTCGAGAGCCTCATCGTACCTTTCCGTATAGGTGAAGACGTTCCCCTTGGCGATCCAGGCCTCCTTGAAGTTGGGATCGATCTCAAGAGCCTTATCGAAGTGGCTGAGAGCCTCCTCGTACTCCCCAATGGACATGGCCAAGAACCCCTTCTCAAACCAGCCCTGGGCCGTCTCGGCTTCGGGGCCGGTTCCAGCTCCATTTCCGATTCCGTAGTCTATCAGGATCTCGGCTCCGTCAGCGGCCCCACCAGAGTTCGTCGGGACGGGGGCAGCGGGGAGGGCCGACAAGCCTTCCGCCTTCCTCACCGCCATGTCGTCGAACTCCACCCCCACCTGGGCGTAGCTGAAGAGTCCGACGCCACCGCTCTCGATCTCGTCGTCCCGAACCTCGCCCCAGAGGACGCCGTCTATGTATACGGCGATGACGTCGCCGTCGAGGGAGACCTTCAGGTTGTACCACCTTCCCGGATCGTACCTGGCGGCCTCGCCGCGCTCGCTCTTGAGGACAATCTGGACGCCGCCCTTTATCCTGTCCAACCTTCTGAGGGGTCCGGCGCTGCTCTCGTCGCCCACCCAGAGAAATCGATAGTAGTTGGAGGAATCCTCGTACCTTAAGATGAGGCCGATGCCGTCGTTGTCGACCGGCCTCACCCTCGCTGTGAAGTCGTAGTCTCTCCAGGAAGGGGCCCCGGTGGTGACGTAGGTGCCGAGGTAACTCCCCTCGGCCCCCTCCGACCCCCCGAAGTCGTTGCTGTTCTGCCGCAATACCCCGTCCTCTGCCGAGACGGTCCAGCTGCCCAAAAGCCCGCCGACGGTCCAACCAGCCATATCGCCGTCGTCGAAGTCGTCGGTGAAAGGCAGGCCTTCGGATTCAATCCCGGACCCGTCCCCAGAGCCCTTCGAAGGCAGTCCATAGACCCAGGCGATCCCCTCTCCTGCCGTCTCTGCGTTCTGCGACCAGGTGGTGGGATCAGAGTCGATGATAGTGTACTCGCCGGGCGAAAGGGTCAGGTTCGGCTGGGCCGTCCAGTAGGCATCGGGAACGCCGCCAGACCCAGGCAACCCCGAGGCGGGCCACATCCCCAGGACGGCGCCCCTCTCGTCCTGGAGGCCGATCATCCCCGGTGCCTTCCCCTGGCCGTAGTTCCAGTGGTAGGTCTTGATCTCAGTCACCGTCCACTCTCGGTCGATGGTGAAGCTGGTGGGGCTGGTGGGGCCGTTATCGACGGCCCAGATCGAGGTTCGCTCGAAGATCAGCTCCCGCTCCGCCGCCGGGTTGACGTCTCCTGCCTCGTCTCCCGTCCCATCCTCAGCCCCATCCCCAAAGGCCGCCTCATCGTCCTCACCTTCCGCATCCAAGTCGAGGACGCCCGAAAGGCTCGGCCCTATCGTCGAAGCTCCAGATTTCAGGTCCTCGATCTCGCTGGCGGCGATCTCGGAGGTGAGCTTTTCGCCTGTCCCGATGGAGATGTTGGCGAAGGAGACGACCTTGGCTGAAGCCTCTCCAACGGGGGCGATGACGTCCAGGTCCACAAGGCCAGAACCGGTCCCAGAGATCTCGAGGCTGTAATCAAGGTCCATCGGAAGAAGGTAGATCTCCACTTCACCGGACGACATCACCTCCGCCCCTGGGATCTCGTTTACGACCCTTCCATCGACGGTCCCCACTCTCCGCCCCGAGGAGTCAGTGAAGAGGGCGTCGGCGGGGCACTTCAGATCCACCGCAAATTTGCCCTCCTTCTTGAGGCCCTCGATGAAGGTTTTGCCCATCTCCTTCATGCCGGGGAGGATGGCGTTCGCCTCCTCCAGGGGGATGGTCCTGAAGACGGGGTTTGCATCTATCAAGCGGGGTGCTATCCATCGATATCGTTGTACTCCGCTCTGTACAGAATATATATAAAAAGTGTGCAGCCAGACCAGCACAACAGGCATCGGTTTATTAAATTCTTGAAGATCCGACATGGGCGTGTTGGAGTCGTAGATGTAGACCTGCTTGTAGTCCTCGCCCTCCACCTCCACCAACTTGTAGGCCAAGACCGCGTGCTGACTGTAATTTTTACTATCATTTTCGGGACCGCCGAACTCTATGATCAGGGGAGTGCGATCCTCTTTCAGCGAGCGTTTAACCTTGGTGTAGGTTTTAAGCTGGCTGTCGTAGCTGCTAGTCCCCCACGATTTTTTAAAGTAAGGGCTCGTGTCCGCCAGAAGCGACCTCACCAGGGGGATCATCTGAGCCCGTTGGTAGATGTCTATGTTCTGGCTCGCCTCCTCCTTCGACATCTGATAGGTCTTCTTCGCAGCGGGCCGGAGGGACGGGTCGGTGAAGTAGAGGGCGGAGGTGGCGGCCATCCCGTAGCAGTGGCCCCCCGCCCCGGACCGATAGCTCTCGTTAAAGTAGTTCCAGAGCCGCGCATAGGTGGTGGGGAAGAAGAGCCGCAGCCACAGATCCTTCTCCAGAGATTGGGGTACCCCTGCGGCCACGGTGGCGATCAGCTCCTCGGCCAGCTCCTCGGTCTTGCTCTGGTTAAAGTTGTAGTTTCTGAATCGATAGGCATCGTCGACGGCGCTGTAGGCCCGCTCTCCGTTGTGAGCGAAGTAGACGTTTACGGTGATGGAGATGAAGTCGTCGTCGGGGTTGATGTCGACGGCTCCGGGGACGTAGGCCTGGGCCCCGATGACCGCTCCCTCCACGTTCTCGCCCTCGAGATCCCAGTACTTGTAGACAGCCCTTCCCTCACCCGGCGGGACGTCCCCTGCCAGGATGGGGTCGCCGAGCTTCGAATACTCGAATTCACCGGGCATCTGGAGGTAGAACTGGATGTAGACGTCCTCGGCCACCTCGTCTCCGGCGTTGAAGACCTGAGCCTGGACCGCCTGCTGATCGGCGGCGATCTCCTGAAGGGGCCTGAAGTTTTCGGTGCCGATGAAGTATCCGTGATATACGTACCCCATTACCAGGCTCAGACCCTCCTCTCTCATCCTCAGGTTCACCTGGACGGGCGGCTCTGCGTTCGAGACCTTGTCCAGCCAGAGGGAGGCGATCTTCCTGTCGTTCTCATCCCAGTTCCCGAAGATGGTGCACCCTATGTTTCTGTACCAGATGTAGGGGCCGACGCACCCGCCCTCGCCGCCGAATCGGGGATCCTGTGGATCGATTACGTTCGAGACGTAATCGAACCCCTCCGGCGGAGGAAGCTCGCCGTACTGCTCAACGATGGTGTTTTCCCAGACCGCCCTCGCCTGATCCACGGTCTCGTAGATGTAGACGGAGAGGAGGTAGTTTCCGCCGATGCAGTCGTAGACCCCCTCCGGGTCGGGCTGGCAGATGTCCTCGTGGACCTCCACGAAGGCTCCCCTCTCCACGTCGGACCTGCCGTCCTTCACGACCGCCGTCTCTGTGGCCCGCGCCTCTGCAAAGATCTCGCCCACGACGTGAAGGTCGGCGGGCAGATCGGAGTCCAGGAGTACATAGTCGGCCGGATTTATCTCGTTGATCCACTCAGGGACTTTCGGCTCTTCCTCTCCCATCCCAGGAACAAGTGCCTGGGCCAAAAGAACTGCAACTAAAAACAAGAGCGATGCAGCTCGGACTATCTTCCATGCTTTTTCGACGTCTTCAAACATGCCTCTCCCTCTCGCACGGGCAGACCCGTTTTCTACCCATCCCTCCACCGGAACTCATGGAGATCTGGGTTCTATTTTATTTCAGGCTTCTTCTCAACCATCACCGGGCCGAATCCTCCTTAAGCTTCAATATCGATTATTAACCAGAAGGAGGACGAGCCGGAGGACGAAGATGAGAGAAAACCCCGCCTGGCAGTATGACGAGAATAAGCAGATCGGAACCGACTACGAGGACGTCTCCGAGATCCGAGCCTACGATCAGAGGATGGCGAAGATCAGGGACGTCGCAAAGGAGGTCGGAGAGGTCCTTGATCTCCTGGACCTTGGCCCAGGGGCGACGGTTCTGGAGATGGGAACCGGGACCGGCGAGTTTCCCATCGCCGCCGTCAGACGGTGCACCAAGGTGATCGCCGCCGACGTCTCCCTTCCCATGCTGCGATATGCCGAAGAGAAGGCGAAAGAGAGGCTGCAAGAGATGGGTAGGGAGGGGGATTTAGAGAGGATCGAGTATGTCAGGGGCGGCTTTCTCACCTACCAGCACCGGGGTGAGCCCCTCGATGCCGTGGTGTCCCAGTTCGTCCTCCACCACCTCCCTGACTTCTGGAAGCAGGTGGCATTGATCAGGATCGCCAAGATGCTGAAGCCGGGAGGACGGCTTTACATCAGAGACGTCGTCTACTCCTTTGATGCGTCCGATTACGAGAGATTCTTCGACGGCTACCTCTCGCGGATGGCTGAGATCGGAGGCGAGGGGACACCCCAGGATATCCTGGTCCACATCAGGCACGAGCACTCCACCCTGGGCTGGATATTGGAGGGGATGATGGAGAGGGCGGGCTTCGAGATCGAGAGGTCCGATTATCGGGCGGGCTTCATTGCGACCTACCTCTGCATCAAAAGGAGATGATGCTGATGAAAATTCGGGCTGATGACGGAGAATCCGGGCCTGTTGACGCGACGTGCCAGAGTTCGATCTCTCGCCGCAACGTCTTAGTATTTCCAGGGACCTTATTTCGACGGAGGATTTTGTCATGATCGAAGAGAACCGGGACGCCCGGACCTGGGCGACCCTCTGCCATCTGAGCGCTCTGTTGATGCTTATCGGCGTGCCCCTGGGAAACGTTCTTGGACCCCTCGTCGTCTGGCTGGTCAAGAGAAGCGAGCACCCCTTCGTCGACGACCAGGGGAAGGAGGCCCTAAACTTCCAGCTCTCCATCACCCTATACTGGGTCCTGGCGGGAATCCTGATCTTCTTCTCGGTGGGGTCGATCGCCTTCTTCTGGCCCACCGTCCACCACAGGATGTTCGACTTCTGGAATCCGATGGCCATGCCCTTTGCCATGCTCTTCGGCTTCTTTCTGATCTTCGCCCTCTTGATCCTGGACGTGATCCTCTCGATCGTTGCGGCCGTCAAGACGAGCAACGGAGAAGCTTACCGGTACCCTCTGACCATAAGGGCGATCAAATAGGCGATCTCGGGGCAAAACGGCCGAAGGAGAGATGGCAGTGGATAGCAAGGAGGAAGAGACCTTCGAGGCGATCAGAAGGAGCGTCGAAAAAGAGCCCTACGCCCGGAACCTCGGCATCAGGCTCGAAGAGCTGGAGCTGGGGTGGGCTGAGACGGAGATGGAGTTTTCAGACGATATCAAGAACATCTTCGGGACGGCCCACGGCGGGGCCATCTTCTCCCTCATCGACGAGGCCTTCGGCGCCGCTGCCAACTCTTGGGGGACCGTCGCCCTCGCCCTGAACGTCAACGTCACCTACGTTCGCTCGCCATCACCCGGCGAGACTCTCAGGGCGGAGGCAGAGGAAGTCTGTAGGTCCGAGACGGCCTCCACCTGCGAGATCCGGGTCTTAGGCGAGGACAGCCAGCTGATCGCAACGGCTCAGGCGATCGGTTATCGAAAAAAAGAGAAGCTTCCCTTCTTGAATTATTAAAAGGGGATCACTTGATCCCCTCAAAGCACTTATCCACGTGCTCAGCGACTGGAGGCTTCGTCGCCAGGCTCACGGCCACCGTCACCACAAAGGCCAGCGGCAGAGCCACGACGATCGGATCGACGACCGGCCAGGGCATCGAAGTGATGAGGACGTCCCGGCCCAAGACCATCTTTGATATCCCCAGCGCTGCGGCCTCCTTCTGGTGGACGAAGACGAGCATGAAGAGGCTGACGAAGGTCCCGGTGACGAGGCCCGCGACGGCTCCGACCTTCGTCGCCCGCCTCCAGAAGAGGGCGCAGGCGTACATCGGGAGGAAGGCCGCGGCGCAGAGGCCGAAGAAGATCGCAGTGCCCCGGGCGATGATGCTCTCAGGAAGTATGTATCCCAAGATCACGGCCACGATCACCGCGATGATGATCCCGATCCTGGTTATCAGGATCGATCGCCCGCCCCTCACCTTGGTCAGAGTCTCGTAGACGTCCCGGCCGATAGCCGTTCCCTGAGCGTGAAACTGGGAGCTCAATGTCGACATCCCCGCCGCCAGAAGCGAGAGCATGAATATGTAGACGAACCACTCCGGCATGGCAGCGTTTATGTACACCGGGATTATGCTGTCGGAGTTCCCCTGGGCGGCGGCTATGGCGATGGCACCGTCCTGCTGAACGAAGTAGACGTTCGAGAGCGCCCCCACCACGAAGGCGACCCCCGTCATCATCAGGATGAAGACCCCGCCGACGAGGACCGCTCTGTTCAGCTCCCGGCTCGACTTCACCGTCATAAACCGAACGACGAGCTGGGGCATCGCCAGAACTCCGATCCCTACCCCCAGGACCAGGGTCGAGACGAGGGTCCACCACCAGGCCGATCCAGAGGCCGGCATGGCCGTCCAGCCCAGATGACCCATGGAGGCGAGGTTTGCGGGGACCAGATCGGCGAGGTCCGTCAGGGCCTGGTGGGCCGGACCGATCCCTCCGAGCTGGCTGTAGGTCATCACCAGGAGGAAGGCCATCCCGACGAACATTATCGTCGCCTGGAGGGCGTCGGTGTACATCACTCCCTTCAGGCCGCCGAGGACGACGTAGGCGGCGATGATGATCGAGAAGAGCATCAGGGCGAGGTCGAAGTTTATCGCGAGAGTTGTCTCGATGAACCGAGCGGCCCCGATCAGGACGACGGAGGCGTACATCGGCATCCCGAGGAATATCACCAGGCCGCTGAAGTACTGGATGAACCTGCTGTCAAACCTCCTGGACAAAAGCTCCGGAAAGGTCATGGCCGAGAGGTTGTGGCCCATCTTTCGGGTTCTCTTGCCGAAGACTACAAAGGCGATGAATATGCCGACGAATATGTTCAGAAAGGTGAGCCAGAGAAGCCCCATCCCGAAGAGGCCGGCGGTCCCTCCGAATCCGACGATGGCCGAGGTGCTGATGAAGGTGGCACCATAGCTCATGGCCATGACGTAGGGGTGGATCTTTCTTCCGGCCACCATGTAGTCCGCGGAGTCCCGGGTCTCCCTCCAGCCCCGATACCCCAGGTACCCGATGGCCAGGATGTAGACCAGAACGATTATGTTGAGCAGTATTATGTCCATTCAGATCACAGCCCCAGCTCCTTCTCTTCCATCTGAGCTTCCCCCTTTTCCCACGAAACTTCCTCATGAATTTCATTGGCTTCCTTCTCTCCGCCCCTGTTCCAGTTGGCGAGGCCGTAGGCCACGCATAGAAGAGCGCTCAGAAAGGAGAGAAGATAGACGCCCCAGATCCACGGATCATTTATGCCCAACATGGTTCCACCAAATATCGAAAGTTTGAGAGTCTCCCTATTCCACGTGATAACATGTTTCATAATATCACGTTATTAAAGATAACGATCGAACATTACGGACATTTATTCAAAAGTCTGTTATGAACGCCTTGAAGGACCTGATCACACAAAGAAAAAATTAAGAGTATTGACGAGCCGTCGATCTGGAATTCGGATATCAACTGGAGGACTTCGATTATCCTATAATTGGCTTTCTATGAAGGACTTTACCTCAACATTTTCGATTTGAACGTTCTATATGCCGGTATTTCCTCCAAATTACGACAAATTTTTGCTATTCCCGCCCTTCAATCTCCATATTTTTCGAAATTTCTTTAATAGATGTCACTAACCCATCCTCTTATTGACAAGGCCACGAAGATTATATAAATACCGATAGCCCGGAACATCACTTTTACCGCCGCTTTTTCTACAGTTGTAACCATTACATGACCTGCCTTGAATACTGTCTTTATGACGCTAAAACATCTTTCTACCGGAGATCGCCTCTTGCTGATCCTCTCGTTTCGCAAGATATCTGATATGCCGAGCGGATGTCCTCTGGCAGCCCGTTTCATTGATGCATCGTATCCTTTGGTTTTAGCTCCGGAATAGGCTTCATCAGTCATCGGTTAAGGAAATAAAAGACCTTTATTTTATTCGAATACCCCACAGCGAGCAGCGAGGTGCGCTGTTTGACTCATAAACATAGTTATTTACGTAAAGATATAATCAAAAGAATTTAATCCTCGGTCCTCGCCGTTGTGCTGGTCGGGCGCATCATCTCCGCCGTTCCCGGACGCACGCCGCGTGCCTCCCGGCCGGTCGATCCCAGGGCGGCCCTCGACCACCGAGCGGCTGGAAAGGCGGAAGGAAGTGATCGCGGGCCTGCGACCAAAACCTCCTTTTATCCCCACCCTCATCACCCTTTGGAGCTTTGATTATGGCGATCCATCCCATCGAGTTTCGTTACGGAAATCCGGAGATGAAAGATCTCTGGTCGGAGGATTACAGGTTTCGCTGCCTCTTCCAGGTGGAGGCCGCCCTCTCTCGGGCCGAGGAGGAGCTGGGTTTGATTCCCGAGGGGGCTGCCGACGACATTGAGAAGGCTGCTTTGAGGGCGAGCCCGGATCGGGCAAAGGAGATCGAGGACGAGATCGGACACGACATGATGGCCGTCGTCCACGCTCTTGCCGAGTCGTGCGAGTGGGCTGGCGAGTGGGTCCACCTGGGGGCCACCTCCAACGACATCCTGGACACGGCGACCGGCCTTCAGATCAAGGCCTCCCTGGAGGTCCTGGAGGGGAAGGTGAAGCGCGTTCTGGGGGTCCTCCTCGCTCGGGCCGAGGAGCACAAGCATCTCGTCTGCGCAGGTCGGACCCACGGCCAGATTGGCGTACCCACCACCTACGGGCTGCGGTTTGCGGTCTGGGCCTCGGAGATGGCACGCCACCTGGAAAGGCTCGGCCAGCTCCTGCCCCGGGCCGCCGTCGGGAAGATGAGCGGCGCCGTCGGGACCCAGGCCGCCTTCGGCACAAACGGCATGAAGATCCAGGAGAGGGTGATGGAGGTTCTGGATCTAAACGAGGTGGACGTCTCAAACCAGGTCGTCCAGAGGGACCGGCACGCCGAGATGATCTGCTGGATGGGGCTCGTCGCCTCGACCCTGGACAAGATCTGCGTCGAGATCAGGACCCTTCAGAGGAGCGAGATCGGCGAGGTCGCTGAGGTCTTCGGCAAGAAGCAGGTGGGGTCGAGCACCATGCCCCACAAGAGAAACCCCATCAAGTCAGAGCAGGTCTGCGGCCTCGCCCGGGTCGTCCGGGCCCAAATCGAGCCCGCCTTCGCCAACATCCCCCTCTGGGACGAGAGGGACCTCACCAACTCCAGCTGCGAGAGGATCCTATTCCCCGAGGCCTTCATCTTCACCGACCACCTCCTGGCCCTCACCGCTCGTATCCTGGAGGGGCTCTCGATAAACCTCGACCAGGTCGAAAGAAACCTCAACCTACTACAGGGCCTGAACATGGCGGAGTCGGTGATGGTGGAGCTGGCAAAACGGGGCGTCGGCCGTCAGAAGGCCCACGAGATCATGAGAAGCTCCTCCATGAGGGCCGTCGAGGAGGGGATAACCCTAGCCGAGGTCTTGGCCGAGGAGGAGACGGTGGCGGGCCACCTATCCAACGACGAGATCCAACGGCTCCTCGACCCCCACCATTACATAGGGACCGCCGTCGAGCAGGTGGACCGGCTCCTTTTGAAGCTGGAGCCCCTCCTGGGCTGAAGGGCGCCATCGGAGCCTCGGAGCAAAACGAGATAGGATCGGAGAGATGAGTTCGCAAGCCAGGCCCCGGGCTTTCTTGCTCAAGCCCGGCCACCTCGAGAGGGACGATGAGGGGAAGATCCTGGACGCCCGGTCCTCGGTGACCCTCATCCTCGCCGGGTCCAAAAAGATCGTCGTCGACACCGGCACCGAGGACGAGGCGGATCTGATAACAGGAAGGCTGGCAGACCTCGGCCTCTCTCCCGAGGACGTCGACCTAATCATCAACACCCACGACCATCCCGACCACTGCGGAAATAACGATCTCTTCAAAAGGGCCCGGGTTCTGTCGGGAAAGGGTGAGAGGAGGCTGAAGGAGGGGGACGTCGTCGCCCCCGGCGTCTGGATCATGGAGACTTCCGGCCACACCCTGGATAGCATATCCGTCGTCTGTGAGTCCTCCCGGCGGATCGTCATGGCGGGAGACGCCATACCGTTGATGGGAAACTACCTAAAGGAGGTCCCGCCTCGCATCCACGTGGACAGGGATCTGTCCATGAAGAGCATGGCGAAAATCGTCAAGGTCGCAGATCTGGTGGTTCCAGGCCACGATTCGCCTTTTCTTGTTCGAGAGAGGGTTCGAGTGACGGATTTGACCTGAAGATCCTTCTGTCGTGGCGGCCTTCTCTCCTCGTTTTCTGCTAAAAATGTACTCTTGATCTCGCTTATTTGTAGCAGTATTCAAATCAAAATGCGAAAAAGGCAATCTATTAATAGTAAAAAATGTAGATGCAACGCAAATGCCGCTGAAACTTACGTCAAAAGAGAAGCTGGTCCTTTATGGGCTTGCCCGGTACCCAGGGCTCAGCGATATCGATCTCGCCTCAAAGATAGGAGTGGATCGATCGACGATATTCAAGAGCAAGAGAAAGTTCAGAGAATGGGAGATGGTCCAACTTCTGAACGTCCCCTCCGGGGTGGGCGTGGGGGCGGAGATAATGACCGCGGTCTTCGCCAGCTACAAGCCAAACGCTCCCGTGGAGGTGAGGAGGAACAAGCCTGGGTTCAAAGATTGGGTGGACCACCCTCACTGCGTATTCCACTCGGCCACAGATTCTGACTCCGTCTCCATGGTCTACTCCAAGAGCTTCACCGACTTCAAGAGGGTCTTCGATCCCGTCATGGACGACTACAAGGACGCGGGGTTCATCGAGGACATCCGATGCTGTCATTATCCCTTCTCCCTGACCCGGGTCTCCTGGGATTCCGCCCTGGCCGTCGACAACACCTTCGTGCTCGGCAGGGACGACCTGCAGGAAGAACCGCCGATCGAGGAGGAGGTATCCGAAGATTCTGTCAAGCTGACGGAGAAGGACAAGCTGGCCCTCCACGCCTTCGTCAAGTACCCGGCCCTCTCGGACCTGGAGCTCTCCCGGAGGACGGGGATCTCCAGGCCCACCATATCCGGGAAGAGGAACAAGTTCTTCGCGAGCGGGCTTTTGAGCCGACAGGCGAACGTCAACTGGAAAAAGATCGGATGCGAGCTGATGATCTTCTATCACATCAACGTCCGGCCCAAGGCAACGCAGGAGGATATGATGAGGGTTTACTCCAGCTTCAGAAAGATCGGGGCTGCAGTCTACAGCTACATCCAGCCCGGCGAGATCTTCGGATCCTTCCTCTCCCAGTGCTACGTGGAGATGAAGGAGAGGATGGATCTGGAGGTCAAAAAGCTCAGCGAGGCGGGGCTCATCACTGAGAGGCCGATGTACGTCATCATGCCCCTCCGAGAATTGAAGGTGAGGAAGATCGATTACGCCCCCATGGTGAAATCGATGCTCGATATCGAGACCGATATATGACCGGCGAGATCGTCGTCATCGCCACCAGGACCGACCCTGCGAGCATCAACATAGCCGAGAGTTTGATGGATCTGGCAGACTTCGACGATGGCGGGGTGTTCAGAAACTATCGGCTGGTCGTCCTCAAAGAGAAGCTGATCACCCTCCGGGGCACAGAAGAGAGGCTGGAGGGGATGGGCCTATCTCCAGATCTGATCGTCTTTGCCTCAAGACACCAGGCAAAAGATGGAGCGCCCCGCCTCTGCGGTCACTTCTCGGGAAACTCCGGGGAGGCGGTCATGGGCGGCACGTCCAGAGAGCTGGCCGTCGCAGCCCCGGGTGCCCTCAAGTCCTTCATCTTGAACCTCGCCTCTGACCCTCCCGAGGGCTTTGAGATCACCGTCGAGGCGACCCATCACGGGCCGACGGATATTGCTACACCTTCCTTCTTCGCCGAGATCGGAAGCACCGAGGCGGAGTGGTGCGACCCCGATGCCGGAAAGGCCGTGGCGAAGTCGATATTGGAGCTTGAGGATCTTTCGTCTCCAGCACTCCTCGGCTTCGGTGGGGGGCACTACGTAACGCGCCAGAATCGGCTGCTCATCGATACGAAGATCAGCTTCGGCCACCTCTTCTCCAACTACCAGGCGGAAGACCTCGATTTTGAGATGGTAGAGCAGGCAGCCCGAAAGTCAGGAGCCGTTGGGGCTTACCTCGACCGAAAGTCCCTCCGTTCGGCCGAGAAGAGGAAGATCTCCGAAGCCCTGGACGAGATCGGCATGGAGATGATGAACGAGAGGGATATCAGAGAGCGCTACCCTCTCGATCTCTAATCCTGGCTCCATGGCAAAGCCTTACAAGAATCCGGGGGCGGAGGAGAATAAGGACCACCTCCGGTATCCCATGCACTTTTTGAGCCTTGATACGGCCAGGTCGAAAGCCGCCTCCCTGGGCAGCTTTCCATCTTCCCGGACCGCCTCCAGCACCGCTCTCGTGTTCTGGCGGATCTTCTCCTCGATGGACCCGAAGGTCTCGGAGCGGGAGGCGCCCCGGTACTCGTTTGCCGCACATATCACCCCGCCGGCGTTGGCGATGAAGTCAGGAACTGATAGGATGCCCCTCTCGGAGAGGATCTTCTCGGCACCAGCGGTTATGGGGATGTTGGCGCCCTGGACCACTAGCTTCGTTTTCAGCCTATTCACGTTCCCCTCATCTATCACGTCGGGCCGCGCCGCCGGGATCCAGATGTCGCAGTCTACGTCAATGATCGCCTCCCGATCCAGCTTCGTTCCTCTCGGATAATCCACCACGCTCTTTCCCGCTCCTTTCAGCTCGATGAGAGCGGCGACGTCGATGCCTTTGGGATCAGAGACTGCTCCGCAAGAGTCGGCTGCCCCGACCAGGACCGCGCCCCTATCCGTGAGGAAACGGGCCGCATGCTTTCCGACGGCCCCAAACCCCTGGACCGCCACCCTCGCCCCCTCCAGTTCAAAGTCGAGGTACTCGAGGGCCACCTCCGTCGAATGGAGGACGCCCCACGCCGTGGCCCCTATCTCGTCGAGGGGTATCCCTCCCACCTCGCAAGGCAGGCCCACCGACCTCCCTATCTCGTCTCTGACCCAGGCCATGCACACCTCGTCGGTCCCCATGTCCGGACCGAAGATGTACTCATCGACGTTCCTCAGGGCAGAGGCCATGGCCCTGATCTTCGCCTCCTTCTCCCTCTTTGGCATCTTCGGGTCCCCGAATATCACCGATTTGCCACCGCCGTGGGGAAGATCAGCGGCCGCGTTCTTGAGGGTCATCGCCCGGGCAAGCCGCACGCACTCCTCGCAGCTGACGTCGGGGGCCATCCGCAGGCCGCCTATGGAGGGTCCCCGGGCCACGTTGTCCACCACCAGGATGCCCTTGAGCCCCGCCGACGGCTCGTAGACGTGGATTATCTTCGTCGGTCCGAGTTCATCTGCAAAATCAAATAGGTCTCTCATCCTCTCCACCCTATACGATTTATCTAAGCGTCACCCCATGAAATAATTTCCCGTTGCTGGCCGCCGTTTTCGCATCCGAAGAAAACACCAGTGGCTGATCTTTCTGAAATGATCCATATTTCTAAGGCTGGTTTGAAGCAACTAAAGCCCACTTGATCCATAATCAATCTTTTCTAATAATAAGCAAATGTTATATACCCGAATAATCTCTCTTGAGAGCGTCGCGCCCAAGACTTCCCGCCTGGTAGGCGGGATGACGATCAGAGTTCGCCAGAAAACTGAGGAGGAAAATCTTCTATGATGGCTGCAGTGTTGGAGGCTCCCGGAAGGATGGCCCTCCGGGAGGTGGAGGACCCGGTCTGTCCCCAGGGCGGCCTGATCCTGAAGGTCGAGGCCTGCTCGATATGCAGCACCGACGTCAAGATGCTAAAGGCGGGGCAGAGGGATCTGGTCTACCCCCGGATCCTGGGCCACGAGATCGCCGGAGTCGTCGAAGGGAGGGACGGTCTAGGCCCCGGAGTGGGCGAAAGGGTCCAAGTCTTTCCGGGAATATTCTGCGGAAGCTGCCCCTCCTGCAGGCGTGGGGCAATAAACATGTGCAGACAGATGCGGATCTTCGGCTTCAACCTCGACGGCGGGTTTGCAGAATATCTCCTGGTGCCGAAGGACTCCGTCAGGAACGGCGGCGTCTTCTCCCTGCCCGACGGGGTGAGTTTTGAGGAGGCGGCCCTTGCAGAGCCGCTGGCCTGCTGCATCAACGCTCAGGAGCGGGTGGGGGTAGGAGAGGAGGACTCGGTCCTGATCTGCGGGGCCGGGCCCGCGGGATATCTTCACGCCCTCCTCGCCCGCGAGAGGGGGGCCTCGATGGTGGCGATGGCTGAACCTCTTGAAAACCGAATCGATCTGGCTCGATCCTCTGGAGCGGACCTGGTGGTCTGCTTGGGCCGAGAGGACCTTTCAGAGCAGGCCGAGGAGGCGACTGACGGAAGGGGCTTTGAGGTCATAATCCTGGCCAGCCGGGACGTCGCCGTCGACCGCGACCTTCTCGCCCTCCTCGCCCCACGAGGTCGGATATCCCTCTTCTCGGGCCTTCCTCCGCATCTGGCTGCGCCCAGGCTGGACCTGAATCATCTCCACTATCGAGAGAAACTCATCGTCGGCTCCTATGGCTGCACCCCCGCCACGAACAGGAAGGCTCTTGATCTGATCTCCTCTGGGTCCATTGACGTCGGCAGGCTGATCACTGAGAGGGTCTCTCTCGACGAGATCTTGCGAGGCTTTGAGCACGCCGAGAGGCGTGAGGGGCTGAAGGCGGCGGTGACGGATTTTGGCGGGTGATATTCTTTGGAAGACGCGTTGGCAGATTTTGGATCGAAGTTGAACCGGCTCATAGCCGGGGGGAGCCTCACCCGAGAGGAGGCGAGGGATATGTTCTCCGCGGTCCTCTTAGACGAGCAGCCCGACGCTCATCAGGGGGCGTTTCTGGCGGCCATCACCGCCAAGGGGGCGACCCCCGACGAGATCGCGGGAAGCTGGGAGGCGATAATCGAGCTTGACACCTTCAAGGTCTCTCCAGAGGTTTTTGGGGACCTATTCGAGAACTGCGGGACCGGGATGGACGCCGTCGATACCTTCAACATCAGCACCGCCGCCTCCATCGTCGCCGCCGCAGCCGGCGTTCCCATGGCAAAGCACGGGTCGAGGGCCATAACCTCCCGGTGCGGGACCGTTGACATCCTGGAGGTCCTGGGGGTGGAGGTGGAGGCAGAGCCCTCGATGGTCAAAAGAAGCATCGAGAGGGCGGGGATAGGCATCTTCAACGGGATGAGCCCAAGGGTCCATCCGGTGGGCCTCGCGAGGATCCTCTCCAAGATCAGGTTCGGGACGATCCTGAACATAGCCGGGTCCCTGGCAAACCCGGCCATGCCCCGTTGCGGCCTTCGGGGGGTTTACTCAAAGGACCTGGTGATCCCGGTCGCCGAGGCGATGAGGGAGATCGGCTATACGAGAGCTGTGGTCGTCTTCGGCCTCGCTTCCGACGGCCAGCGGGGGATGGACGAGGTATCGCCCTCGGGAAAGACCTTCGCCGCCGAAATTTTCGAAGACGGAAGGATAGAGACCTTTGAGCTGTCTCCTCGGGACTTCGGGGCGGAGCCGGTAAATGTGAGGCTTCTTCTCCCCCGGAAAGATAGGATCGAGGAGGCGGTGGAGCTTCTCCGGGTCCTCTCCGGCGTGGAGAGGGGGCCAAAAGAGACGGCGATCTCTATCAACTCCGCCCCCATCCTCGCTATGGCGGGGAAGGCGGAGAGCCTCTCGGAGGGGTTCTCGATATCAAGGGAGATCATCAGGTCCGGCAAGGCTCTGGAGAAGCTCGGCGAGTGGGTGAGGGCTCAGAACTCCGATCCTCTGGCCGGGGCCGAGAGGCTGGAGTATCTGGCCGGAAGGTGCGCAAATTAAACGCGAGTCAAAGAGATGGGTGGATTTGATCGGAAGGGGCGGAGCAAGCCTAAATCCACTCATTCCTCACCTGCTTCCTTCCCGGGTCCGATCTCCAAAACCCCCGAGACCTTTGCAAGGTAACCCTCCATGTAGGCGTCGCAGACCTCCCACTCGACGTCGACCTCGATCTCGGCCATGACCTCCTGGAGCTGGACCTTCACCTGATCCCAGGTGTATTTGTTCGGAGATCTGCACAGCTCCGTCAGCAGGCGGAGGGTGGGAACGAAGATCTTCTTGAACTCGGCCCGGATGAAGGCCATGAAGGGATCGGATAAGTCCCTATAGACGTAAGACCGGAGCTCCGCCAGAAGGTCGTACTGAGCCTGGCAGGGGTCGTCGTAGGGATCTATCGCCTCCCTCTCCCAGTGCTCGCCCAGCTTCTCGTACCCCTTTTTTATCATCTCGTCGACCCTGGCCCTGGCCTCGCCGTCGCCGATCTCGGCCGCGAGCTTGTATCCGGTGAGCCGGAGCCGGAGAAGCTGCACTCGGCCTTCCTCGAAGGTGAGGTTCATATGAAACCTGCCCAGGTAGTCGGCTATGTGGTCAAGCCTGGTCTCTGCATCGAAGGTGACGGGCATCCGATCACCCCTTGGTCCCCGCAGCTGGCCTCGCCAGCCTTCCTGACCCGCTGGCACCCGTCGATCGATAGAAGATTCGTGACCCGTTCATATTCGGACTTATATATCTTCAGAGTTTAAGACCTTTGGCCCGGAATGAATGCGGTAAGGCTTTGATGAGTTGGCTTTGTCGAGGGCATAAATTTATCCGAAGATCGATCGTAAGCCCTGGACATCAGGAGGATTACAGAGAGATGGCACAGGTTTTTTTGGAGATCATGAGGCCCGGAAACTGTCTGATGGCAAGCATCGCCGCCCTGATCGGCCTTCTGGTGGCAGACAGCAGCCCCGAGCCCCTCACCGCATTCCTGGTGGCCCTGGCGGTCTTCGCCGTGACCGGGGCGGGAAACGTGGTCAACGACTACTTCGACCGTGAGATCGACGCCGTCAACAGGCCCGGACGGCCGATACCAAGCAGCAGAATCAGCCCGGATCGGGCCCACGCCTGGTCGATGGTCCTCTTCGCCCTCGGGTGCCTGGCGGCCCTCTTCATAAACCCCCTCGCCCTAGCCATCGCAGCCTTCAACTCGATCCTCCTCTACCTCTACGCCCGAAACCTCAAGGTCACCCCCTTTGCTGGAAACCTCGCCGTCGGGTACTTGACGGGCTCCACCTTCCTCTTCGGAGGGGCTGCGGGAAATAACGTCGAAATCACCGCGTTCCTCTTTCTCCTGGCATCCCTGGCCACTCTGGCAAGAGAGATCGAAAAGGACATCGAGGACCTGGCCGGAGATATGGCCAGCGGCGCGAGGACCCTGCCCATAGTCATCGGCGAGAGACGGTCGTCCCTCCTCGCCGCATCCTTCGTCGTCGCGGCGATCGTCCTCAGCTACCTGGCCCCTCTTGGCAGGGCGTATCTTGTTGCGGTCACCGTCGCCGACCTTCTATTTCTGGCGGCGCTGGCGAGGATCGTAAAGGGCGAGGCGGCGAGGTCCCAGAAGATGCTGAAGATGGGGATGGCGGCGGCCCTCACGGCATTCCTGGTGGCGGCATTGGCAGGGTTCGGGTATCTGTGATTGAATTTCTATTAGATCGATAGAACGAAGGCCATATAGCCGACCTGACCGCCGTCGCCAGCAGGAACGCGACTGACCGCCGACGGTCGAAGCTCGCCCTTCCCGCCCTCTTCTTATCGGCCACGATCTTGCAGGAGACGAGTTCCGCCCCAGTGGGACGGTATGTTGGCCAGGGGGAAGGGCGAGGCCGTGGCGGTCATCAGCACCAATCCGGTCGCCAACCCAGCGACAGTCGCCTCCGATAGAGACATCCGGATCAGAAGCACTATCAGGCAGTAGACTGATATCGAGACCGCAGCCTGCAGCTCGCCTGTGACCGATTCCGTGAACCTCATCAAAAAATGGGCAATCCAGGCGAGGGCGATCAGAGCGCCGCAAAGAGCGATCTCTTTCGAGTTCGTATAATTCCTAATTCGGGAAGTCCTCAAAGAATCACTTATATATTTTCATGCATAGGGGCGGACATCGGTGGGAGACCCTCACCGCTATACGACCACTTCGATCGAGCGGACGGTGGTGGTCGGCTCCGGAACGGGCATCTTCTCTGATATCAAACCCTCGATGTGAAATTCTATTGCCTCTTTCATCAGCTCAGTCGTCTCTTTGACGGTTGGACCCGTCGCTATGACGCCAGGAAGATCAGGACAGTAAGCAGAATAATTATCTCCAGCTTTCTCAATAATTATCGTATACTCAGTCACCTTTTTCCGCCTCCTTCAGGCCGCTCTGCTTCAATATGCTATTTAAGGTCCCTTTTGCAACATCATCGCCAAGGTTGCCGGAAACTGTTACAAGACCATTCTTAAATGGATGTTTATACTGCCTGTGGCTTCCCTTGATCCTCACGAGATGCCACCCATCTGCTTCCAGGTGCTTGATGATCTCTTTAACTTTCAAACTGGCACCTCATTTTCTTCAGCAGTTCAATGGTCAACTTCTCAGTTTTATGGTAACTCTTTCGCGCTGGTTACAACCTTATAACTTACTCCGAGTGCATCCTCGAAGTGTCTCGCCCCACAGTGAATCTTTCGCACCTCATCAGGTCTAAGTTCATTTAGGTTGGTCGTATCTTTTGTCTCCCGCACCAGATATAGTAGTTGATCATCAGTAGGTTTTCCGTTTTCGTCGCGCGGCTCCATTACAATCGCCCAATCTGGGTTATATTCGCCGATTGGTGTAGGCACGATAAACCAATTTGGCAGTTTTAGATATAGTTTCACATCATCGCGTCGTTCCAGGTCCTTCACAAACCTTTGTTCAACCTCAGATTCCTATAAGCTAACTGATAGAGTCGTATGTTATTAATTTTGGGGATATTGTGCTGCTAGATTCTGGTCATTATCCGCTGATCGCCGCGTACTGCATACCCATCTATCCCGGTCACCCTTCGCAAGGAGGGTGGAGAAGGAACGCCCCCCCCCCCAAAACGCCTGCCCTCCAGCCTCAAGCCCACGAGCCTCTCATCGATGGGCAAAGTAGGCGGCGACCTCGTCCTCGGCCACGGAGTCGATCCGGACGAAGCCGTACCTCTCAAACTGGACGACCTGGTCCTGGTCGTCTCTGATGCCGGCCTCGCCGATCCCGGAGTCGACGCCGTCCGGGCGCATCACCCGCACGGGAACTCCGTCCGTGGGTGCCCAGTGGATGATTCGGAGCTTCATCTCCCTCGCCTGGCTGGGGTCGGTCCCGATGATCCGCGCCCGGAGGGGATCAATGCTTGAGACCTCGAGGTTGCAGAGGTCTTTGAGCCTCAGGCTTCCGCCGACTTTGAGATCCTTCAGGTCGTCGGACGCGACCAGGAGCTTTGATCCCGCCGGAATCTCCCGAAATCCTCGGTCCAGTGTGGGGTGGAAGGGGGCCTTCGCGATCTGTGGGACGTCACCTTCAATATCCAAGGGGACCGGGTCCTTGACGAAGAAGCGCCTCTTCGCCTCAGGGTCGACGATCTTTCTGTTCTCGGCGTAGACCGAGTCCATGCTGATGCTGATGTCGGTCTCGCCGACGCCCAGCTCGATCATGAACTTTCTTAGGGCTTCGGCCCGGATGCCGCGCCTCCTCAGGGCCCTGACCGTAGGCATCCCTGGATCGTCCCAGCCGGAGTACTCCCCGGCCTCTAAGGCGCGTCGGAGAGCGCTGGTGCTGAAGGAGCCGAACTGGTGGATCTTGATCCTGCCCCAGTGGATCGTCGTGGGGTACTCCCAGCCCATGTGGTCGTAGAGGTACCTCTGCCTCCGCTCGCTGTCCATCAGGTCCTTTCCCCGGATGATGTGGGTGACGCCCAGGAGGTGGTCCTCGACCCCAGACTCGAAGTCCAAAAGAGGCCAGACCCTGTATTTTTCGCCAACCCTGGGGTGGTCGGCGGTCACGATCCTAAAGGCTGCCCAGTCCCGGAGGGCCGGATCCTTGTGGACGATATCCGTCTTGATCCTGAGGACCGCCTCCCCTGGCCCAAGGTTGCCGTTCATCATATCCCTCCAGAGGGCCATGTTCTCCTCGGGGCTCTGGCCCCGGTGGGGGCAGGGCTTCGCCGCGTCCTTCAAAGCCTTGAAAGAGGCCTGGTCGCACCGGCAGACGTAAGCCCCGCCCCTTCTGATCAGCTCCTCTGCAATCTCGTAATATTTGGGGAGGCGGTCGCTTGCGATCACCACCTCGTCGGGGACGGCTCCCAGCCATTCAGAGTCTTCCAGGTACCAGCCGTAAGCCTCCAGCATCGGCCTCTTGTTTACGGGATCGGTGTCGTCGAAGCGGAGGAGGAACTTGCCGCCGTACCTCTTGACGTACTCGGAATTGATGATGATCCCGCGAGCAGACCCGATGGTGGGCGGGCCGTTGGGGTTGGGGGCAAACCTCATCACCACGCCGCCATCGGCCCCCCCAAGCCTGGGGAGGCCCTTATCGGGCTCTTTCTTTTCGCCAAGCTCCGCCAAGAGCTCCGGCGCTATCTCCGCCAGCCTCTTCTCCCAATCCTCGGGGCTGGTTCTCGCCACCTCCGAGAGGACCGAGGCGACGAGGGGCGAGACCTCCTTCGCCCTCGCCCGAAGCTCCGGGTGCTCTCCCATCAGCTTTCCCATCACCGCGCCGACCTGGGGCGCAGCCCTGTACTTCACCGCGTTCTGAAGGGCGTACTTCTCTATGATCTCCCTGATATCGTCGGCCATGCAAGACCCATCTCCTGATCGAAGAGATCTTAAAGCTTCTCCAGCCCGTCCCGAATAATCTGAGCGTGGTCGAAGGCCAGGGGGGGCAGATCCTCCGGATCGAAGACCTCTGCAGACCTCGCGTCCGACCCCACCAGAAGATCTCCCCTCCCCAGGGCGAGATAGCAGATCGAGACGACGTGCCCCCGAGGGTCGCGATCGGGCTTCGAGTACACTCCCACTAGCTTCAGGAGGATGATATCCAGGCCCGTCTCCTCCTTCGCCTCCCGTCGGGCCGCCTCCTCGACGGTCTCTCCCACCTCTACGAAGCCTCCGGGAAGGGCGTAATACCCCTGATAAGGCGAGTTCTCTCTTCTTATCAGCACGATCCCCTCATCGAAGAGGATGAGGGCGTCAGCGGCCAGCATCGGCGTCTTCATTTAAACCACAACGTTTATATAGACTTAAAGGCAGTGGCCTACCGAAAGGCTTATATTCGACAAATGACGTAGGCTAAAATGGCAAAAGTCGATGGACTTAGTCTCCCTCCTTTACCCTACATCCAATATCGACTTTTGCGCTCTTTTCTCTTAATGTCGTCCGTCAGCTTGCATTTTCAGTATTTTCGTTCTTTTCAGTACTTTCGTTCCACACATCAGATATACCTTGTAAACCCTGGATTTGGCATGACCTTCTGCGTAATTAAGATTGGCGGAAGTCTGATCGAAGTCTCCCGAGATCTGGTGAAGGGGCTTTCTCGCCTCTCGCAAGAAGGGATCACCTTTCTCGTAGTTCCTGGAGGCGGCCCCATGGCCGACCTGGTGAGAGATCTCTACCATAAGTATGATCTTTCGGAGGAGACTGCCCACTGGATGGCGATATTGGCCATGGAAGAGTACGCCCACTTTCTGGCAGATGAGACAGGGGCGATCCTGATCGATGAGATATCAAGGCCCGCCGCTGGGGTTCAAATCCTCCTCCCCTACCGCCCTCTGATGAAAGATGACCAGGGGCTTTTGCACAGCTGGGATTACACCTCCGACTCCGTCGCCGCCCTGGTAGCTGCGAGGCTTGGGGCCGATCTGGTAAAGGCCACCGACGTCGACGGCGTGATCCTGGAGGGCGAGGTCGCAAGCGAGATTGAGGCGGAGTTCCTCATCGGAAAAGAGACGTGCATCGACCAGGGCGCCCTTCGGATCTTGAGGAGATTGGGCATAAACTGCCTCGTCCTCGACGGAAGGGACCCAAAGCGATTCATCGCGAACCTGAAGACGGGGAAGGGCGGAACCCTTATAAGAGGGCGGAGTGTTGGTCGGAGCGGTCCTGACGTAAGGGAAAGTTTATACCCTGGGATCGATCAAAGCACTTAGAGAGAGTAACATGACGGAAAAATCAGATAGATGCATGTCATGCGGAGTAACGCTGATCGGGCCGGAGGGCGCCAGGTTCCCTTGCCCCAACTGTGGGGAGATAATTATGAGGTGTAACAGGTGCAGAAAGCAGAGCAATCCCTATACATGTCCGAATTGCGGGTTTTTGGGGCCCTGAGGTGACTAGATGGGAGAAGTTGCTGCTAAGCTGAAGATAATGCCCGAGGGCGCCGATGTGGACATGGAGAATATGAAAGAGGCCATAAAGTCCGTCCTTCCAGAGGGAGCGCGGCTTCACGGTTTCGCTGAAGAGCCAATAGCCTTCGGCCTCAAGGCGCTGATGGTAGCCGTGATCCTCGCAGAGGGCGTCACCGGAACCGAGGGGCTGGAAGCCGCCATCGCCGGGGTGGCAGGTGTCCAGTCGGTAGAGGTTGAAGAGGTAGGACTTCTCTGACCTCTATTCATCGTTTTAATCGGGGGCTCGTAGATCAGGGGTAGATCGCTACCTTCGCAAGGTAGAGGCCGCGGGTTCGAATCCCGCCGAGTCCATTTAGCCGATTTTCAAGGCCTCTCATCTCTTGGCCTGGGGAGATCCTCTTCTGAATCTCTCTTTTGACCGTCTCATCTCCTCGGCCGTCACGCCGATGCAGTGCCGAGCATACCCATCTTCTGGACTGAGGGCTGCAGCCCGCTCAAAAGAGGCGAGGGCGTCTTTCCACCTCTCCAGCCTCCAGAAGAGAAATCCCCGGTGCATCCAGGCCATGTGATCGAAGGGGTTGATATCGATCGCCCGGTCGATGGAGGCGATCGCCTCCATGTACCTTCCCATCATCCCAAAGATCAGGGCGGACCTCTTCTCCGCCGAGTTTCCCGGATCGATCCGGGCGGCTTTCGAGTAGAACTTCAGGGCGGGATCAAGCCTCCCCTCTTTCAGAAGTGAGTCTCCCTCCCGGATCAGCTCCTCAAGATGGAGCGAAGACCTCTCCCGGCGAAGGGATGAAAAGAGGGGACGCAGAGACGGAAAAAGAAGGAGAAGGCTGAGATGGTTTGGGTCCATATCCGAAAAATTAGGGCTTCAGCCGTTTGATCTCCAGATACTTCACCTCGCCCTCGTCCGCGTAGGCGAAGACCATCTGCTTTCTGACGGAGTGGGCAAGCCTCACCGCCCGAGAGACCACTGGCAGGTGAAATACGTAATCTTCGGGGACGGAGTGGACCAGGTATTCGGAATGAGGGACCTTCTTTGGCCCCTCCACCTTTTTGTAGACCCGGAAGTGGCTTCCGAACTTGAACCCGGTCTTGACCACCAGGTTTCGATCCCGGAGGTCTCGGTAGACCCGGCGCTTCATCTCGAAGTCGTCCTCGATGAGCTTCGCTCGTTTTTCAAACTCCTCAATGCTCAGAGGGTTGCCAGCCCGGTCGACCACGTCGAGGACACCCTTCTCCAGAAGGTACGCCGACTCCACCAGGGAGAGCTGGAGCCTCCCGCCCACGGGCTTTCCGTAGAAGCCCCGCTCGTGAAGAAGCTCTGACGCTTCCGGGTCCCAGAGCATCACCCGATCCTCCAGGAGGGTGGCGGTGCCGCCCGGGGCCTCGAACTTCATCTCACCCTTCAGCCCTCTCTCCCTCGCTTCGTAGAAGGTTATGTCGCTCTCCTCGTCGACGACCGCCAGCATCAGCCTCTTTCTCATCTGTCTTGCGACCTTCGTCGGCTCCACCAGCTCCCGGAGAGATACCGGGTGCCTTTCAGAGATCACCTGGACGTAGAACTCGGCAGGGGTCTTGCCGGGCCTTCCGCCCCGCGGGTAGACCCGAAAGTCGGTGACTCCTGGCTGGACGTAGTAGCCCCTCTCCCGGAGGTCCTTGTAGACGACGTACCTGAACTCAAAGCCAGCCTCCCTCGACGTCGCCGTCTCGAAGAATGATCGGAAGTCGAGATCCTTCCCCTCGAGGCGGGCGCTTATCTTCCCCCGGTCCAGGAGGTAAGCCGCCTCGACCAGGGTGAGCTCCAGGCCCCCTCCGACGGGCCTTCCGAAGCTGCCCTGCTCGTAAAGCTCCTCAATCGCCTCTTTTCCGAGGAGGACCTTCTCTCCGGAGAGGTCGCCCACCATCAGGTCTTCGGACATGAAAGTCGAGGCTCAGGTGGAGAGCCCGTCCGGCCAGACGCCGTGAACGCAATTTATGGCCTCGTCCACAGTGCTGTGAACCTTCTCAGCAGGGTAGCCCGCGCTCAGGAGATAGGACTCGACGTGGTTTGGAACTGCGATCGACATCTGCTCGACCATCATCGCCACCTGGAGGATGGTGTAGTCGCCGAGCTTGACCGGGATGATGGAGTCGGATACCAGAAGCTCGAAGATCTCGGGGCTGATGGGCCGCTCGAAGCCAGAGAGGAAGGCCTCCAGGATCTCGCTCGTCCACTCGTGTTTTCTTCCGGCCTGGTCGACGTAGGGGACGACGACGACCTCTCTCGTATTTGCAAAGCTCTCAATGAGATCCTCGGGGTTTACATCCCCCTCGAAGACGAAGTCAAGGAAGCTGGTGTGGGGCACGGTGGTCGGGATCTTGCTCGCCCTGATGCTGTAGGTGACCTCCTCGAAGACGGTCCCGGCATCGGTTCCCTGGTGGCCCACGCCCTTTCCGATGGATACGGCCGAGGGCGATGCTCTCACCACGGTGTGGGGGTCGCCGTGCCTCCGGTCGATGTTCCCGAGGATCATCTTGAGGCCGAGGGGCCGCGCCGCAAGAGACGCCCTGCAGATCCCTGTGGTGTTGCAGCTGGTGCACTGGATCACCTGGGGCTTCGCCTTGAGGAAGGCCTCGTAGTTCTCAAGCCCAAAGAAGAACTCCCGCTTGAAGTCGGCCTTCAAGGAGTCGGATATCTCAACGCCCTTCTCCTGGAGAGTTGCCATTATCTTGTCCCTGTGGGCCCCGCCCATCAGGGAGACTGTGCAGCCGGCGGCGAGCCCCGCCTCGACATAAGGCGCCTCCTGATCGCCAGGGGTTCCGACCATGATGAAGTCTGAGTCCTCGAAGAAGTCGTCGTAGCCTCCCTGGATCGAGAAGCCCGAACCCTCCCACTTGGCCTTGTCCGCATCGTCCGAGACGTAGGCTTTGACGTCGCAGATCCTGACCAGCTTGCTCAGGGTGTTCTTCGCCCTGCCGTGGGGCTGGCGCAAGAGGACGTTCAATTCGCCACCGATTCCTGCGGCCTTCTTGGCCGTGTCCAGGGCGAGAACAGTTCTCTTATTTTCCGTTCCATCAAATCCAACGAAGCCAGCATTGAATTTCAATCTGATTCCTCCTTGCGAGATGAAAGAAGTGTGCCGATATTAACCTTTCCTGTTAAAATCACTTATCCGAGTTTTCGAAGGTCTCGATGATCCAGTCCACAACAACGTCTGCGTTCTGATCCGGACCTAGCCCCTCGGCGTCCACCACCAAGCCAGGATCGATCGGCTCCTCGTAGGCGACGTCGACCCCTGGAACTGTTGCATCCTTCTCCCCGGCTTTCGCATAGATCCCCTTGGGGGAGTAGACGGCTTTTCGGCCCCGCTCCCGCTCGATACAGGCCGCCAAAGATGCCTTGACGTAAACCTCCGCGAATTGGGGGACGAGCTTTCTTGCGAGATCCCGATACCTACGCCGGTTGGCGGTAGCGTCCACGATGACGTTCGTTCCCGCCTCCGAGAGGAGCTTGGCCATGTAGGCGAGGCTGGCGTAGACCACCTCCCTCTCCTGGTCGGTGTAGGTCGGCTCCGGGGTGATTACTCTGCGGATCTCGTCCAGCTCCAGAATCTTGACGCCTATCCCTCGCTCTTCGAGCCCCGCCTTCACTTCTTTGGCGACTGTGGTTTTTCCGCAACCTGGCAAGCCCGTGAACCAGACAACCCAAGACATAAGAGAAGAGTGGCTTTCCTGGCGAATAAATATTGTTCCACCGGGCGAGTTTCAACAAGTTTACCAGGATGATCGCGTTTAAGGGTAGATATCGGCCGTTTCAGCCTCCAATCTCGGCTTTTCCCCTATCAGGTACTTCGAAGAAAATATTCAATCGAACAAAAGATTAATATAAGCGTTCTTGATATATAGAGATGCAACGAGACATATCCTCCTCCGCATAGGGATAATGTGAGGTATAAAAATATGACCAATAAAAGAAACTTCGCGTTGAGAGACGCTGAGGGGAACGAAATTGGCGTTTTCACGGGAAAACAGCCGAGACAGGCGGCTTTGAAGGCTGCAAACCGGGGATACACCGACATCAGGCTGAGGGAGAGAGGCACAAAGAAGGTTCACATCTTCGAAGGCGAGCGGAAACTGGTGATTAAGCCGTCCAACGCCCCCGACTGGATGCCCAAGGAGATCTGGAAGCCGAACGTCAAAAAGATAGGGATAGAGAAGCTGGACCAGATCTGAAGATCCCGTCCTGGATCTTTTTTTCGGTGGAGCCCGGCAGGCGGCTGGACCGTCTGCTACTTCTTCTTCCCCTGTTTTCATTCTTCTTTGCGAGGTGGCCCATCCACGCTGAGAAGGAGCCTCATCTCTTCGCCCTGGTAATCGACCGTGGTCCAGAAGACGTCTCTTGCGGTCCCGAATATCTCGTAACTTCCAGTGCCAGACCTCTCCATCCCGACTCTTTTGCCCACCGCCAATAGGTCTGGGAACTCCTGGAAGAGGGGGTCGCTGAAGGTGTTTCTGCCGATCTGCTCGGCGTCGGAATCGTAGATTATCGTCCCCTCGGGCGTCATTGCCCATATCTTGGCGCCGCCTTCGGGCTGGTAGGGCGCAAGAGCTGCGCCGAAGAGCTCCGTCGAGTTGACGAGGACTGTGACCGCACCGATCAACCTCCCATCCTCATCGAAGATCGGCGAGGCGAAGTCCATGGCGCGAAATCCCTCGACGCTCATTATGTAGGCGAGGCCTGCGGGCCGCCTGGTGGACAGGAGCCTCTCGATATGCTCCTGATCCTTTATGCTGGTGCCCCTGACCTCTTGGTACTCCGCGGGCCTGACCTCCACGATCGTTCCGTTGAGGTCGACGGTTATGCAGTCCACCACCCAGGACCCCAAGCCCGTCAGGTCGTCGAGAACCTTCCGCGCCTCCGCCCCCTCGATGCCAGTGTCGGATAGGGCGAGGCTCGAATTCAGGAGGGCACGGTCGATCTCTGCCAGGTTTGCGCTGACGGAATCGGTGGCCTGGACGAGGCCCCAGATCAGATCCGCGTCGGTCCTCTCCTCTGATCCCGCCCCCTCGCCAAAGGCGGCGGGCATGAGGAGAATTGTCAGGACAGCGACCACCGCCGTCAAGGCGACGGTTTTTGGCGTCCTTCCCGACCTTCTCACCGTTGCCGTCTTTCCCGATCTTTTCGCTGTTTTTGGCCTATTTCTCTGTAACCTCATCGCATCACAACCTCTCAGATGAAACGATCAAAGATTCTAATTCAGAGAAATAATCCTTTGCCGCCGACCAAGCCTGAATCAGGGTTTTGAATCTTGAGGGTCAAAAAAGGGCACGACGTGGATGAAAAGAGGCGCGGATGAAAAGAGAGGATAAGCCGGACCAAATGAGAAAAATAAAAATTGAAGAAAAAGGGGTTTCAGCCGAAGAGGGCGCCGAGCCCCTCGATTCCGCTCTCTTCAGCCTCTTCCTTCTCTTCCTCGGCTTCCTCCACTGCTGGAGCTGCCGCTGCGGGCGCAGCCGCTGCGGGCGCGGCTGCGACGGCCATGCTGGGTGTCTTGGAGAGAACGTCCTCTATGTCTACGCCCTCGAGAGCGGAGACGAGCGCCTTGATCCTGACTTCGTCGGGGGCAACGCCCGCGGCGCTGAGTATGGTCTTTATGCCCTCCTCGGACACATCTTTACCTGAGCTGTGAAGCAGTAATGCTGCATATACGTATTCCATCTTAATCCACCTCTTGATCTCGATCAACCAAACAGGGCGGACAGTCCGCCGAGTCCGGCCTCTTCATCCTCTTCCTTCTCTTCCTCGGCCTCTTCGGCCTTCTCTTCTGTCTTCTCCGCCGGGGCGGAAGCTGCTGGCGCCTCAACGGGGCCACCTTCGACCAGGTTGGTCAGCGCTGACGCATCCGCAGCCGCCTTTGCGAGCAGCGCCTCCATCATGCTGGGAACGGGGATCGCGCCCTCCAGGACCAGGTTTCTGGCCTTAGAGGCAGCCCTCTGGAGAAGGGGACCGATGGTAGTCGGGGTGGCGTAGCCTATCTCCAATGCGAGGCCCAGGGCCTGCGCAGAGGCGGCGCTCATCTGAGATAGGATGCCCTCGACGTCGATGGTGAGATCTTCAGACCTGAAGACGAGACCTCCCTCGTAAACGGCCAAAAGCTCAAGACCCACCTTCCTCGGGAAGATCTCCATCGCGGCCAGCACTTCTGCCAGCTGAGCAGATACCGTCTCGCCCTCTTCGGCCACCACCTTCGTCTCGTTGATGACCACTTTTCCGCTCTTTATGGCGGCAGGAATTCCGGCGCTCTGGAGCTTGCCGACCATGGGGCCCGGTGAGAACGGGGTCTCGCCCTTCTCGATGACTATATCGGTGGGGGCCTTACCGCCAGCCTTGATCGGCATCGGCTGTTTTTTCTCCTCCAGCATCTTGCAGAGCTTGAAGGGGTTTACGTCGGTGAATATGAAAGCTGTCTGGGCTTCGATCGCGTCTGCCAGAGGCGAGACGTCATCGGAGCACTTCTCTATCGCCCGACGGGCGATGTTGTTTCTGACCATCTTGATGGTGGCCACATCCCTCAGCACCGCTCTCAGGTCCTGGAGCTGCTTTGCGGGGATGTCTGTCAAGCCCACCAGCCCGACGACGGGTGACTCGCCTATCCTCTCGACCAGATCCTCTACTTCTCTGATCTTCCATTCTGGGACGTGCTCTGTATGGCGTACCTGGACGGACATCTCAAATCACCTTTACCGCGGGGCCCATGGTGGTCTTCACGTAGACGGACTTCAGGTTCTGCTTGCCGTCTTTGAGGGTTTGCTCAAGCTTGGTCGTGACGGCCTCTACGTTCTCTGCGATCTTTTGGACGTCCATATCCTTGGAGCCCACCGCCATGTGGAAGGTGAGCCGGTCACGAGACCTTACCCTCATCAGGTTTCTCTGCCTGTTGATTATGGGCGTTATGTCCACGTTCGGAGGCAGGGGCAGGGGCATCTTTCCCCTCTTTCCCAGGATGGGGCCCAGCTTCTTTCCGATCGTCGGCATGAGGCTCGTCTCGGCGATGAAGTATGTGTACTCGTCGGCGATCTTTCTTGCTCGCTTCTTGTCGTCGCCCAGCTCATTGAGCTCGTCTGGAGATATCACCAGATCCGCCTCTGCACGCTGAGCAAGAAGGGCAGTCTCGCCGCTGGCGAATACCGCGATCTTTGCAGATCTGCCGCGGCCGTGGGGCAGAATTATCTCCTCGTCCACCCTGTTGGCCGGCTGGCTCATGTCGATATTGTGCAAGTTAATCGCCAGATCGACGCTCTCGTTGAACCTCCTCTCAGGGGCCTCGGAGATCGCCTTTCTGACGGCGTCCTCTATCGTCTTGTTCATCTCAATCCTCCGTAGTCCACGACTTCCGGTCTACTACGGCGTCTCAAAAAGAGAGTCCAAATTCCGTCTGCAATCCTCTATAATAACTTTTCGTCTTATGCGAGGACTTCGTCGAACCTGCCCTCATCGACCGCCGCCTGGGCCTCCTTTCGGGGCATCCCCTCAACGGTGATCCCCATGGTCCCGCAGGTCCCGATGACCTCTTTGGCAGCGCTCTTCAGGGAGACGGAAAGTAGGTTTTTCCTTTTGATTCCCGCGACCTTGACCACTTGATCCATGGTCAAATTCCCAACGATCTCCAGGGCGTTGCCGGATCCTTTCTCCAGCCCCACCTCTTTGAGGACCAGTGCCGAGGTTGGGGGAGTCCCCACATCTACCTGGTACTCAGTCCTGCTCTTCACCGTAACCTTGACCGGGACCTGCATCCCGTTCAGATCTGCGGTCGCCTCGTTGATCTTCTTTACTACATCTGCAACGTTAACGCCTAGAGGTCCTAGTGCGGGGCCCAGCGGGGGTCCTGCGCTGGCCTTTCCACCGGGTACCAACACTTCAACAACATTGGCCAAGAAATTCACCTCTGAATCTCATCTTTGCTGAGCACGCGCACGTGGTCACCCCTCACAGTTATGGGGATGGGCACCATCGCCTCGAAGAGCTCTACTGTGATCTCCTCCTTGGCAACGTCTACCCTCTTGACCCTGGCCATCTCGCCTTTGAAAGGTCCTGAGATCAGCTCCACTATGGCACCTTCGTTGATGCCCACCACCGCAGGCTTTGGCGTCAGAAAATGTTCTACCTCGCCAAAGCTCGAGGCCCCCTTTATCACCGAACGGGCGTGAGGTACCCCCTGGATCGCCTCCTCGACGATCTCCGGAGCCTTCGCCTCTACGAGGACGTATCCTTTCAGGACGTCGGGGACCAGAAGCGCCGTTATGTCGTACTTCTCCTTACGCGCCAGCTGGGCGATGAGATTAGCGACTGAGCGTTCCTGATTTGCGGTGGTCTTCACTACGAATATGCTGGTCTCGGCCATTCTGACGGAAGACAGTCGAACCGAATATAAATAGGTTTGCAGCCAGCCTCGCTTCGGCCGACTCCTCGTTATCGAATCCCAGGACGCTTATTCTCCTTGGACCCCGCCGTCCTTCGACCTCAGGAAGGTGATCGGACCGCCGCCAGAACGGTTGTCAGAACGACCTTCTTCCGTTGCAGTCTGGGCCTTTTTGAGATGGTCTTTGGAGGACGTTCATCCCCGAAACGTTCATATAGAAGTTTAAACACCTCGCAAGCAATCAGATCAACTGGAGGAAGAAAAAAGATGGCAGGATTGGGGGGAACCCCTGTACTCATACTCAGAGAGGGCAGCCAAAGGACTGCCGGCCGCGAGGCGCAGAAGTCGAACATCATGGCCGCAAAGGCCGTGGCAACCGCCGTCAGGACCACTCTAGGTCCCAAGGGCATGGACAAGATGCTCGTCGACACCCTGGGCGACGTGGTCATCACCAACGATGGTGTCACCATCCTGAAGGAGATGGACATCGAACACCCCGCAGCCAAGATGATGGTCGAGATCGCCAAGACCCAGGACGACGAGGTCGGCGACGGGACCACAACTGCAGTGGTTCTTGCAGGCGAGCTTCTGAAGAAGGCCGAAGAGCTGCTGGACCAGGAGATCCACCCCACAGTCATAGCCGCAGGATACAGGGCTGCAGCGGACAAGGCCATGGAAATCATGAAAAACATGGCGATAACGGTCTCACCTGGTGACGATGAGCTGCTGAAAAAGATCGCCATCACCGCCATGACCGGGAAGGGCTCCGGCATTGCCAGAGTCGAGCTGGCGGATCTGACGGTTAAGGCGGTCAAGGCGATCGTGGACGAGGACGGTACCGTGGACGTCGACAACATCACCGTAGAGAAGAAGGTCGGCGGCGGAATCACTGACTCTCAGCTCGTCTACGGCATGGTGATCGACAAGGAGCGTCTACACCCCAACATGCCCAAGAAGGTCAAGGACGCCAAGATCGCCCTCCTGAACACGGCCATCGAGATCGAGAAGACCGAGGTCGACGCCAAGATCGAGATCACCTCTCCCGACCAGCTCCAGGCCTTCCTGGACCAGGAAGAGACTATGCTGAAGGACATGGTCAACAAGATCGTCAGCACCGGAGCAAACGTCGTCTTCTGCCAGAAGGGTATCGACGACCTCGCCCAGCACTTCCTGGCCAAGGCGGGCGTCTACACCATCAGAAGGATCAAGAAGAGCGACATGGAGAAGCTGGCCAGGGCCACCGGCGGAAGGATCGTGACCAGCATCCACGACCTAGCCGAGAGCGAGCTTGGCCGAGCTGGCCTCGTCGAGGAGAAGAAGATCGCCGGCGACGACATGACCTTCGTCGTGGAGTGCGAGAACCCCAAGTCCGTCTCCATCATCCTCAGGGGCGGAACCGAGCACGTCGTAGACGAGCTGGACAGAGCCATGGAGGACGCCCTCAGGGTCGTCGGCGTGGCCCTTGAAGACACCCTCCTGATGCCCGGCGGCGGCGCTCCTGAGATCGAGCTGGCCCTGCGACTGAGAGAGTACGCGGCCACCGTCGGTGGAAGAGAGCAGCTTGCCATCGAGTCCTTCGCCGAGGCCCTCGAGATCATACCCAAGACCCTGGCCGAGAACGCTGGCTTCGACCAGATCGACACCCTGGTGGCCCTTCGAAGCAGCCACGAGAAGGGAGTCAAGACTGCAGGTCTGGACATGGAGACCGGCAAGCCCTCCGACATGCAGGAGAAGGGCGTAGTCGAGCCGATGAGGGTGAAGACCCAGGCCATCAACTCCGCAGCCGAGTCCGCGGTCATGATCCTCAGGATCGATGACGTCATCGCCTCCAAGTCCGGAGGAGAGGGCGGCATGCCCGGCGGCATGGGCGGTATGCCAGGCGGCATGGGCGGTATGGAGGACTTCTGAGCACCTCCCAATACCGTCTCTTTTTCCTCTTTTTCCAAAAAAAAATTCAAAAATCGGATCTCAAAGCCCTTTGCAGATCCTGGTCGCCGCGGCCTCTTCGATGGCTGGACGGTAGAACTTCTCGGTGTACTCTTTCACCATCCTACGGGAGGTGAAGTTCGGTCCCGTTACCATGATCGCCTCCTTCATCACCTTCACCCAGCCTCGGGGAACCCCCTTGTCGTCCACCCTATAGTAAAGGGGGATTACCTCCTTCTCCAGGATCTCGTAGATGGCCTCAGCGTCCCGATCGTCCCTCACCTCGTCGCTTGCGCCCTCTGCCCCCTCGAAACCCCAGCCGTTTTTGCCGTTGTACCCCTCAACCCACCAGCCGTCAAAGACGCTGAGCTGGGGAACGCCGTTGAGGGATGCTTTCATCCCGCTGGTCCCCGAGGCCTCCATCGGCGGCCGAGGGTTGTTCACCCAGACATCGACCCCGTGGACCAAGTACTGAGCCAGGTACTGATCGTAGTCCTCAACGAAGGCTATCCTCCCCTCGAATCCCTTGTCGGCAGCGGCGTTGAAGACCTGCTGGAGGAGGAGCTTGCTCTGCTGATCGTCGGGATGGGCCTTCCCTGCGAAGATTATCTGGACGGGCCGTTGGGGGTTGGTGAGAATATTTCGGAGCCTTTCGGCGTCCCGGAGGAGGAGGGTCGCCCTCTTGTAGGAGGCGAACCTCCGAGCGAAGCCGAGGGTCAGGGTCTGGGGGTCCAGAAGAGTCCCGAAGGCCATTATGGTCCGAGAGTCGGACTCGGGGTCTCTCCACTTTATCCTTGCCCGATCCTTTATCTTGTTTATAAGAGCCCTCTTCATCCTGCCGTGCTGCTTCCAGATCACCTCGTCGGGGATCTCGTCCAAGAGCTCCCAGATGAAGGGATTGTCGTGCTTTTCGAGCCAATCACGGCCTAGATACTGGTTGAAGATGATGTTGCCAAGCCTCCGGTCGATCCAGGATGGTACGTGAATCCCGTTGGTGACGTAATCTATGGGGATCTCCTCGTCGGGAAGGTTTGGCCAGAGGTGGCGCCACATCTGCCTTGTGACCTCCTGATGTCTCAGGCTTACGCAGTTTCGATGCGCGGCCATTCGCAGGGCGAAGGCGGTCATGTTGAAGCCGCTGGCGGGGTCTCTCGGGTCGATCCCGAGCCTGAAGAAATCGTCGCGGCTCATCCCCAGGCTCTGGAGGTACGATCCGAAGTACTTGTCCATCAGCGAGAAGGAGAACTTGTCGTGGCCTGCAGGGACCGGGGTGTGGGTGGTGAAGACCGTCGTCTTCCTGACGTCCTCTTCGGCCTCCTCGAGGCCGATCCCCTTCTCGACCCGCTCTCGAATCCTCTCCAGGATGGCGAAGGCGGGATGGCCCTCGTTGAGGTGGACGACGGAGGGCTCGATCCCCAGAGCTTTCAAGACCCGGACCCCGCCTATCCCCAGGACGATCTCCTGCCTCAGTCTCTGTTCGGGGTCTCCGGTGTAGAGCCGGTCGGATATGCTCCGGTTCCAGGGATCGTTGGCGTCGACGGCGGTGTCCATCAGGTAGAGGTCGGTCCTGCCCACCTGAGCCTTCCATACCTCGACGTATATCACACCGTCCAGGAGGGGGATATCCACCAACATGGGGTTGCCGTCGTCGTCCCGTAGCCTTCGGATGGGAGCGTTCTCCCTGTCCAGCCTCTCACATGCCCCGGCCTGCCAGCCGTCGGGGGTGATCCTCTGGAGGAGGTACCCCTCGGGATACATGAAGCCGAGTCCCACGGATGGAACGCCGAGGTCGCTGCACTCTTTGAGGTAGTCTCCGGCGAGAAAACCGAGTCCTCCTGCATAGACGGGAAGGGCGTGGTGAAGGCCGTACTCGGCGGAGAAGTAGGCGATGGTCTCTTTCCGAGGATCTGCGACGCTGCTGCAAAACCAGCCGCTGGTGGGGTCCATGTCCCCATCAAACCTGGCCATGACTGCGTCGTAGTACCTCAGAAACCGAGGGTCGAGGGATGCGAGCTTCAGAACGCCATCGTCGAGCTCGTGCATCATCTTGACGGGGTTGTGGCCGTTTCGGCTCCAGGCTGCCCGGCCGCCCAACATTATGAAGAGCTCTCTTCCCTCGGGGTGCCAGCTCCACCAGAGGTTGTAGGCGAGATCGCCGAGCTTTGCGATCCTCGGAGGCAAGTTCGAAAATTTGTCTCTAGGTTTGTAGTGCATGATCTCTCCTTCCATCACCGCTCTCGCCGCTACCATGGGCCTAGGATGATTTTACCTTTTCCTAGAAATAATGGGAAGAAATGGGAAGGGCCCGGCGGCCAATCTGGTCAGGTCCGCTCTCGCTCCTGGATCAGGTTCTTTGGCCTGATCGACGGCTCGAGAGCCGGACGGTAGAACTTGTCCATGTACTCTTTGACCATCCTTCTTGCGCAGAAGTTGGGGCCGGTCATCTTGATCGTCTCCTTCATCAACCTCACCCAGCCCCGGGGCACGCCCTCGTCGCCGACGTCGTAGTAGAGGGGGATCACCTCTTTCTCCAGGATATCGTAGATGGAGGCTGCGTCCCGATCGTTTCGGACGTTCCCGTCGGGATCGTCGGAGCCCTCGAAGGCCCAGCCGTTTTTCCCGTTGTAGCCCTCGACCCACCAGCCGTCGAGGATGCTGAGCTGGGGCACGCCGTTGAGGGATGCCTTCATGCCACTGGTCCCCGAGGCCTCCATCGGCGGCCGAGGGTTGTTAAGCCAGAGGTCGACGCCGTGGACCAGGTAGTGGGCAAGATACTGGTCGTAGTCCTCGATGAAGGCGATCCTGCCGCCGAATGATCTGTCTCTTGCGAAGTTGAAGACCTCTTGGAGGAGGAGCTTGCTCTGCTGGTCGTCGGGGTGGGCTTTTCCCGCAAAGACGATCTGGACCGGTCGATGGGCGCCGTTCACGATCCCCTTCAGCCTTTCGGGGTCTTTGAAGATCAGAGTCGCCCTCTTGTAGGAGGCGAACCTCCGGGCAAAGCCGATGGTGAGGACGTCCTGGTCCAGGAGGACCCCAAGGGCCATGATCGTCCTGGGGTCTCCATCGTTTCCGATCCACTTCTCCCTCGCCCTCTCTTTGATCTTGTTTAAGAGGCGCATCTTTGTTTTCCGGTGATGGTCCCATAGAACTTTGTCGGGGATATCGTCGACCAGGCCCCAGATGAGGGGGTTGTCGTGCTCTTCGAGCCAGTCGCGGCCGAGGTACCTGTTGAAGATATCGTTTCCGAGCCTCCGGTCGATCCAGGTGGGGACGTGGACCCCGTTGGTTACGTAATCTATCGGGATCTGATCTTCGGGAAGGTCCGGCCAGAGGTGGTGCCACATATCCTTTGTAACCTCGAGGTGGCGTCTGCTGACGCAGTTTCGGTATTCGCACATCCTGAGGGCGAAGGCGGTCAGGTTGAAGCCCCCGGCGGGGTCTTTCGGGTCGACTCCCATTTTGAGAAACTCGCCTCTGTCCATCCCAAAGGTGGAGAGGTAGCTTCCGAAGTACTTCTCCATGAGGGGGAAGGGGAACCTGTCGTGGCCCGCGGGAACGGGGGTGTGGGTGGTGAAGACGGTCGTCTTTGTGACCATCTCTTTCGCCTCGTCGTAGCTGTAACCCTCCTCAACTTTCTCTTTGATCCTCTCCAGGATGGCGAAGGCCGGATGGCCCTCATTGAGGTGGACAAGAGACGGCTTTATCCCCAGAGCCTTCAGGACCCGGACCCCGCCTATCCCCAGGACTATCTCCTGCCTTAGCCTCTGTTCGGGGTCGCCGGTGTAGAGCCGATCTGATATGCAACGGTCCCAGGGGTCGTTGGCGTCGACGGAGGTGTCCATCAGGTAAAGGTCGGTCCTTCCCACCAGAACCTTCCAGACCTCGACGTATATATGTGAGTCCAGCAGCGGGATCTCCACATGAAGAGGCCTTCCGTCGGCGTCGAGGACCCTCTGGATCGGGGCGGTCCCGCGGTCCAGCTTCTCGCAGGTCCCAACCTGCCAGCCGTCGGAGGTGATCTTCTGAAGTAGGTAGCCTTCCGGGTACATGAAGCCAATTCCCACAGCGGGAAATCCAAGATCGCTGCACTCTTTCAGAAAGTCGCCGGCGAGAAACCCGAGCCCCCCGGCGTAGACGGGAAGGGCCTGGTGAAGGCCGTACTCGGCGGAGAAGTAGGCGATGGTCAGATCTTTGGGATCGGCGACGTTGGCGCAGAACCAGCCGTGAGAAATGTCCATGTCCTTCTGGAGCCTCGCCATCATGGCGTCGTAATGTCTCAGGAAGTGAGGGTCGGTGGAGGCTGAGGCGAGGACGGGCTCGTCCAGCATTTTGAGCATCTTCACGGGATTGTGGCCGCTCAGGTCCCAGGCTCGCCGATCGAGGAGCATGAATAGCTCCCTTCCCTCCGGGTGCCAACCCCACCAGAGATTGTAAGCCAGATCTCCCAAACCCGATATGCTCTCGGGAAGGCTCAAAAATTCATCATCGATTCTGCTCATCCGATATCCTCCGACCATTCATCGCCCTTCCATTCATCATAATTAATTATTATTCAACTGATCTGAAATTAAAGCCGATAGTTGAGATGGGCCAGATCTCGCAAAGTCTTTTAAAATATGAGAGATGGTGGGCCCCGGCCCCACCCACCTCGATGCAAGCCGTTCGTCCAAACCGGGTCTCGTTCTTTTGATGGCTCGTCTCTTTCAGGCCTTGTGGGTTTCTGGCTCGGGTCACTCCACCTCTTCCGTCGCTACGAGCTCTCTACCGGCTTCCTCCCATGCGGGAACTCCGCCCACCACGACCCAGGCGTCACGGTCGCCGAAGATTCTCATGACCGATACCGCAAAGGCAGAGTTGGTGTCAAATGTGCAGACGACGGCGATCTTCTTGTCGGTGGGGACCAGATCCATATTTGGAACCAGCTCTGGGAATGGCGCGTTAATCGAGTCCGGTATGTGGCCTGCGTCGTAGAGGGTGGCGGGCCTCACGTCCACGATCACAACGCTCTCGTCCCCGGCGTCGACGGCGTCGATGAGCTCCTGCATCTCCATCAGAAGGAGGCTGTTATCGACAAGGCTCATCAAGAAAGCGTCAGCCTTTGCCATGTAGTCGATTTCGGCCATCTCCTCAACTTCGGCCATCTCCTCAACTTCGGCCATCTCCTCAACTTCGGCCATCTCCTCAACTTCGGCCATCTCTTCATGTTCAGCAGCTTGGACCGATACCGCCACGGCAAAGAGTCCCAGAAGGACCAGAACGAACAAAATTGCGTTCTTCATTCCATACCACCTGCGTAAATATTTTCTCGTAGCGGGTATTTATGACTTTTGGACATACAAAATTAAATGATTTGAGAAAAATTGGGAATTATCTTTGCCCCGTTGAAGATGCCTTCCCACATCTCAGCAGAGCCGACACTCCCTTTTCTCGGCCAGGTCATCAGTCTGGGGCCGGGTATGACGGAAGCGTCTCCATCCTCAAAAGAGGAGTCTCTCTTCCCACGGCGAAGTGGTATAGGCTCTGATAATCGGGCCCCGCCAGGCCCAGGGCCGAGGAGACGGGGTCGTCGAAGTAGCAGCCTACGCCGCATCCCCTCAGCCCCGCAGCTTCTGCCTCCAGGTAGAGAGTCTGGCCCACCATCCCGCATTCCCAGAAGAGGCGGTTGTAAAACCAGGGGCCGCGTTCCGCCAGAGCCGGCCTGAACCGAGCGATCATGGCGAGAGAGAAGCAGCCGTCGGAGGCGATCTTCTGGCCGCAGGAGAGGGTCCTGGCCAGGTCCCGGAAGTCGCCGGCCTCCAGCCGATAAAATCCTGGGAGCGCTTCTCCAGGCATCTTCCAATCGAACTCCTGCCTCATGCTGGATCGCAGCGACTCTTCGTGGTCGGGGTTTCGGACCAGAAGATAGAGCCCCCGATCCAGGCCCAAGACCCGGTGGACGAAGACCGCCAGGTGGACCTCGGGTCCCCAGGAGAAGAGGTTGAAGGGGAACCTTCCCGGTCCTGGAATCGTCCGGCAAAGGGCCCTGAAGAAGTCGTCTTTGGTCATGCCGAAGGTGGGGTCCATGACGACGGCGCTACGCCGCTGGCGGACGATCTTTCGCAAGGACGACTGCGGATAGGAGAACCGAGACGTCTCCCTCCTCGTTTCGGCGGGTGCCTGGGCAGCGACTCCTCCCCGAGGTTTCGCCGTCGACTTCGTCATCCTGGAGACGAGGGGCCAATCGACGGCGCCGGGGCTGAGTCGGTCTGGGCTGCCCTGCCACTCCACCTCTTCGAACTCGGCCAGGACCTTCTCCGATAGGTCAAAGCCTGAGACAACGCTCCCCTGGGGGTGGACCGCGACGAGGCAGTCGGGGATCTCCGGCTCCGCCTCCGCGCCGCCCGTATCGGCCAGTCCCAGCATTAGCGCCAGATCCTCAGTCCCCACGCCGTCGAGGAGCGTCGCCCTCCAGCCCAGGGATGCCGAGGCGAAGCTCGTGGCTGCGAGGGCGTGGCCGAGGTTGAGGTGGAGGTAGCGGAAGGCCCTCTCACCGTACTTCCAGGACTCGCGCCAGGGGATGGAGGAGAAGCCGACGAGGACAGTTCCCCCGGGCAAGCCTGAGGCCATATCCCACCAGGCCTCATCAGAAAACTGGCCCCTCACCTCCAGTCCGTGCTCCCGGGGGGCGTAGTGGGCGACGGTCGGCTCTTCGAAGAGCCCCTGAACCGGCCCCGAGATCAGGTAGCCCTCGGTGGGGTGGAGGTTCCCGCTGGAGGGGTTGACCCGCAGCGCCCAGGCCGCCCCCCCCCCCCCCCACCAGGCCGATACTGCGAGGGTGTCGAAGAGGAGCTGGGAGATCGTCTCGAATCTCAGTGGCCGGGGAGGGACGTTCCCCTCGGTGAGGGCGAGGTCGTACTCGGGAATGTCAACGGGCTCGGGCCGGTCCAGCTCCACCAGCGGAGCGCCCCGAAACCTTCGGAAGGGGCGGGGCTCGTTCGCCCAGTCCATCGTCCTCGGTCCTGGGGCCATTCGAGTGAAGCTGTGCTTTGTCGCCTGGTGGTAGGCGAGAACCTGGTCGAGCTCTTGGGACATTTTTTGCAATCCTCCTCTTCAGCTTCAGGCTGCGGGTCGGACATAGAGCATTTGTCCACCAACTCTTATGTTTTTTGCGATCTCGCCCGGCTCAGCACGATGTAACCGGAGAATAATCTGCAGGAAGTTTGAATTTGACGCTCATCGCCTCGCGGGCCCGCGCCTCCTCTCCAACACCCAGCGGAGCCCCGGTGGCGATGTACCTCTTCAAATCCCCCCAGGCCTCCTCGACGTCCCGGGGTAGCTTGATACATTTGGGGAGCTGGTGATGCCCGGAGCCCTTGGCGGCCATGCACCCCCCGCCCGTCTCCTTTCTGCGAGCGCATCGAAGATGGCAGAAGGCGGCGGTCTTCAGGAGCACCTTCTCTACGTTTATCCTGT
>Ga0272442_10001163_pt1 | contig 40572 bp, 29 predicted proteins | sample SSMForm2O_FD_200262 | JGI IMG/M metagenome (GOLD analysis project Ga0272442, IMG submission 200262) | Marine sediment archaeal communities from Little Sippewissett salt marsh, Falmouth, MA, United States - SSM-Form-2O | ecosystem: Environmental > Aquatic > Marine > Wetlands > Sediment ...
CTCAGGACAGGCGGGGGTGTTCCAGGATAGGGGTTATATTCTCACTCGACATCCGCAGATCGGGATTCGAAAGGGCGATTCGCGAGTATGAGATGAAACGTGTCCGGAAACCGTCTCTTTCATAAATCAAACAGAGATTGGGTACGGGGAGTCGGGAGTACGCCGGATTGGAAACGTCAGGGGATTATTCCAGGGTGGCTTTATCCAGCAAATTCACCACGTCAGCCACATCGATCCGGCCGTCCCCGTTGGCATCGGCTGATTCCCTGTCTTCGGGACTCAGCGAGATCTCTCCAATCATATATTTCACGATTGTCTCCGCTTCCAGATTGAATAGTTCCGGGAAAAGCGTACAAAGCACCCCTTCCATCACATCACTTCTGTTTTCATTCCCAACGATGGCTTCAAAAGGAAAGGAAAAAAGGACCATATAATAGTCCGGCCCCTGACGGATGATCCCGGCGGTTTTGGTCGTTTCCGTGAATCGGAGAACCTCCTCTCCACCCTCCAGAACTCCCAATGCATCGGGTGAATCCACATCATAGATCCCGAATGTACCGTCATCCAGGAGAAAGTGAACTCCATTGAACAGTCCGCCGACCCCTTCAATGCTATCAGAACTCGCATCATCCTCGATCAGGCCGCACCTCAGAATATCATTCAGGAATTCCTTCCCTGACGTATCACCATGATTCTCCAGATCCCAGGCAATATCGGAGCCGGACAGAAAGATGCGGCCGCCCTTCACGAGGAACTCTTTTATCTTGTCGCGTTCCTCCGGTGAAAACACCCGGTCGTCGGTAAAACCCTTTCCAAACGTGATGTCGTACCGAACCGATTCCTCCCCGGAAATCCAGTCCACCATGGAAAACTCATCGAGGGAAACCAGGGATTTCGCCACTGCTTCATTGGAGCTCGAACTGATGGAAAAGTCCCGCCCCAGGTTCACTGCCGCATCCAGCACGGATGTTGCATGCTGGATGACGAAGTTGCGGGTGTTTTCCGTTTCCTGCACCTTCCAGTCGAGCCGGTCGAATCCGTTGACGATGAGGCACGACGTTCCCGAGGTGGCGCTGAAAGCCGAGAGCGTTTCCGTTGGGAAACTCACGCCCCCGTCGTTTACCGAGCGGATCTGGAAATAATAGAGGGAATCCGGATCGAGCGACATCTCCTTTTGAAAGGTTTTCGCATCTATTGTGATATAATCGGTAAAACAGTGGGGGTGACGGCTGTAATAGATCCTGTATGCCTCCGCCTCGGTTCCAAAGAGGGGCGGCTCCCAACCCACCAGGACCCGGCCCTTTCCCCGGCTCAAGGCAAAGGGGGCGGATGGGGCCTCCGGGAGGTAAACGCCGGTGTTGTCCGTGAAATAATCGACTGTTCCCGAGTAGAGCCCCCGGGCGATGATATGGCGAAAATCCGGATCCATGAGAAAGATGAGATCCCTTTCCACGTTATCGTGAAATGCGAGTTCGATCAGCAGCATGGGGCTCCAGTAAGGGTCGATCTGCCGGGAGGGGGTCCTGCGAAGCCAGGAGGGATCCCACCAGGATTGAACAGCCGCCGCCATCCTGATATAACTGGAATAAAGACTGCTTTTTTCCGCTTCATTGCGGGCATAAATCATCGCATAGGAACCGGAGGCCATACCGGTTGCCGCGTTTGAGTGGATCTCGAGATGCAGGTTTTCCGGGCATTCCCAGTCGCGAAACATTTTTCGCTGGGTGTAATCGCTCCCTTCCGTGGGATGATCCCATACCCAGGAGGGAGCCCCCACGTATCGCGTCCATGCCTTGGCAAACTCCTGCCATCGCGGAACACGGCTCACCCCCCCGCCCCAGTCGTACGATCCCATGCCGCCTCCGATCCGGACCGCATCGGCCAGCACGGCAAACCCGCCCTTCCCGTCCGCGTTATTGATCTCCAACACGGGAACGTTGCTTCCAGCCTCGAAATAAAAGCGCGAAAGATAATACCAGTGGTCCGGTTTACAGGACTGGTTGATCAGGTACTGGTGCCTGGTTCCGGAGCCGTCGATTACGATGTAGGGCACGGAATGGCTCGGATTCGGATGCAGGGGGTGGCGGATATAGAGGCAGTACCATCCCGATTCCGGGATATCCAGGGTGAAAGCGACCGAGGCTGTGGGTTCGGATCCGGCAACGGATTGCGCCATGATCGATGAACCTCCCAGGGGCGATCCTCCCGTATATTCCGTCCATGTTCCGGTGATAACGGTTGGATCGGCCGGGCTGTTGAAATTAGCGATCACCTCTGTTGTGTTTTCATCCCGCTCCCTGGCTGTGGTGGTCATGGCGCCGGCATTCTCGAAGTAGGGGAGCAGCCACCGGTTGCAGAACATGGCGGTGATAAGGTCTTCCCGCGTTCCCTCGATCAGGGGGCGCTGCCATCCCCACAATTTCTTAGCGTCGTTCCATGTATAACCATGGGCCTGGCTGACATAGGCCTCCTTCCATCGAAGTCCCCGCGAGGGCTCTTCGTACCCTTCCACAATCAGGACTTCCGGCGTCTGTGTGGGAACGGGTGTGGCCGTGGGCGAGGGAGAGGGTGTGGGAGGGGCCGTTGTGGTGGGTGTGGGAGTCGGCGTGGGTTCCTCGGGATCCAGGGTATAGGAAAGGCAGGCCATGGCGAGGTGGTTGGTTCCCCCCTCGCACCGGAAGCCGATATAGATTTTCTTGTTTACCGGATCGATTTCCAGAGATCCCCTGTTCCCGATCCTGTTCAAATCGTTCGTCAGATCATACGTGGCCCTGGATATGAGGGAGCCGTCGTGTGGATTCAGTTCGAAGATCTCCACCATGGCCTCCACGTTGAAGCCGTTGTTTTCAGGGATGTTGGGATCCGCATGGCCGCTCGTGGTAAGGGTGGCCAGGATCGGTTTGAATCCTTTGGTGAAATCAAACCCCGCATCATAGCAGGGAAAGATATCGCCCGCTTTTCCACCGATGGTTGCGGCATGTTCGTAAGAGCTGCTGGAAGCATTATAGCGAAACAGCCGCAGGTACTGTTCCCCATAGACTTCGCCGCCCGCCACCCACTGGGGGGGATCCGTGCCGGTTACGGGCGACAGGGCGCACCCGGCCTTGCCCGCACCCATGGGATCCAGTGAAATGCCCATGAGCGTTTTCCAGGGACTGAAGGAGGAACAGGCGGCGTCATCGGCCTTCCATATCTGGACGGGACCGTTATCCGTTGAACCGGTGGAGGCCATGTAGGTATCGATGCCGGAGCCCTGGATGGAGATGTTGCGGCAGGGATTCTCGAAGGAGGCGGAACCCTGGATTGAAGTTACCGTGGTATCGGCCGGATTATCGAGCTTGTACAGTTTGTAGCTGTCCGACAGATAAACAGCCCCAGCCTCCGACACCCCGATGCCGAATCCGGCAAGGGAACCGAAGCTCGCTCCCGAGAGGGGAGAGGACTCGACAAAGGAGCCGTCCGCACTCTTGTATTTCTCCAGGGAAAGGTCGCTGCCAAAGTTGGGGTTGATAAGCTGCGTGGTAACGGGATCATATGCCATGCTGTTAAGTCCCCGGCCGGAGGGCTGGGAATAATCCGCGACAGCCCACTCTTTGGTCAGAGTGACACCGAAGGAAGAGAGACTCAGAAGGGAAAAACAGAGACACCAGATCGTTCTTTTCATCGAAATTCTCCTCTCTTCATGAAACTTGGCAATAAGTCCGGATTCTTTAGATAAAAATGCGGTTTGTAATTGTCAAGAAATAGAAGATGAAGAAAGGAGTTTTTTCGAAAACCCCTTACGGATATGTGCCTCTTTTCCCCGGATCAGTAGATCAACCAGTCATCCACATTCGATACCGGCACGAACTTCACGGGTCCGGCGAACATGCTGCCGCTTAAATCGATATCTTCGTTACTCATTTCCACGTGGGAATTCTCTCCCGCTGAAAGATTGTAGGTCCCGAAAAGATGCCAGCTGTTGGCGTTTGAGGACTGATCCACCAGAAAAGTGTCTTCCACCACACTGTTAATAACCATTTTATACGTAATGGGATTACGGCTGTTACTGCTCGAGGGCCAGGATGCGTAAATCTCGTATAAACCCGGCGTTGTGATGTAAGGCGTATAAAACGCGGATTTACTCCCCGCTACGGAACGATATGTCGATCCATAACGCGATCCGATGCCCGCCGTGGCCCCCGGAGCCGAACTCGTGGAGCCCGTGTCGGCCCATCCGCCTGTTTCCGAATACCAGGATACATTCTGACCCCCGGCGCGCGACTCGATTATGATCTCACCGCCTCCGCTGTCTGATACAACGGTTATGTAAAGGTAGTTCTGTTCGGGTCCGAAGTACACCGATGAACCATCACTCATGGCGAATGCCTCCGCGTATATGGTTGCGGTGCTCACGGCAGGCGCCGTTAGTGTAAACGTGAATGTCCCGGTTCCCCCGGGAGCCACGGACGCCTCGTTGAGGGTGCATACCCGGCTCGAGGAGATCCATTCCCCGCTGGTATAAAACCCGCTGTCCCGGCCGGTGTCCTCACTTGTTCCAAGAAAAATGGAATCGCGCATCCAGGTCACCGAACCGTAATTCTTGAAAGTCATTGTAATGCTTTTTGTGTTTCCTTCCACAATCGTGCCTGGATCCGTGGAGGAGATGAAACGGGCATCCAGTGGAATGGGAGTCGGAGTGGGATTGGTCGTCACAATAGCCAGGGCGTTTCCAACGCTTCTCTCCGAACCGTCTGAGGGATTGTTGACAACGCCCCCTCCCGGTTCGCCCTTGATCCACATGGTCGTTGATCCGCCGCCGTCCAGACCCACGGCGTCATCGCAGCCCAAAGCAAGCATAATCTTTGCCAGCTGTTCGTAAGTAACCCCCTGGGAAACGGATGAGCGTCCATCAACGGCCACCATGATCAAATGGTTGTCGTCCGTGATGCCGATGCACGTGCGGGGATGTTTAGCCTGGTAATAGAAGAGCTCCTCGCTGCTGGGAGTATGGGGCCATGGCCAGATGGCATCGTCCTGGGCCACCATGGTATTGGAGGACATCACGGAAGGCTGGGTGAGCGATGCCCATCCTGAACCGGGTCTTGCCAGAATAGTGGCTGTGTTGCCACCGCTGACGGCAATGCCGCCGCCATCGGCAATCGCTGGTTTTGTTGTGGAGACGACCGTTCCATCCACCTTGAAATACTGCACGCATTCACCAGTGCCGACGTCAAAGAAATTGCCGTTGATCACACTTACGGAATTGGGCGTTTCTCCCGCATAGGTGCTGACGGTTTTCCAGCCGCTCGTGGTATATGGGAACTTTATGGATATACCGGAATCGTTTAAATCGGCGTCCGTAACGAAAAGATCTATAGGTCCCCCAAACAGTTCGGTGAAGTGATAATATCGGTAAGTGACGCCCTGTGCGATTTCCCGCTCGAACCAATCCGCGTTCTGTATCTTGTCCGTATCCGCATCCGCCAGGGCGCTTCCCACCAGGGCAAGCATCACAATTGCCATGAGAACATACCGAAAATTTTTCCCATTCATTTGAATCCTCCTTACTGAAATATGATTTCCTCCCCTGAACATACCTGTGAAAATCCCCTCGCAGGGTCTGTTTAAAATCCTTCAGGCCCGTGAGGGAACATCTCCAGATATGGTATCGGGTAAAGGATAAACCGCCAATAAGACGATGATTTCTATGCAAAGGTTAGGTGATCATGTGTTTTTTTTCAGGAAAATACTTCATTAAAATTTCACAAAAAGGGCATGGCTTCGGGAAAATTGATTCCGGCAGGGATCGAGCCGGGCAATCGTGGGGCTTTTTTATTCCACCGGTTCGGGATTCCCGGCATTCCCCATGCGTTTCCGGACTCGATCGATCAGCTCCCGGATGAGGACGGTTTCAGCGGCACCCGAACGGCCGAATAACTGGAGGGCCTCCTCGCCCGATCTGAGTGCCTGATCGTATTTCCCCCGCTCCTCAGCCACTCGAGCCCTTCCCCACATAGCAAGCATGATCTGGTCGGATCTCTGCGATTTTTGCGAAAAGGATAAACCGTTTTCAAAGTGTTCCCCGGCAAGGGAAAGCATCGACTCCCTCGAAGAGGCGTCCTTCTCCGTTTCATATCGGGAAAGAAACATCTCCCCGAGGTGGTTCAGGTTGAGTCCGATCTTTTCGAATTGGTCGTATTTTTCGTTAATCCCGAGGGCCTCTCTATACAGCTTTTCAGCCTTTTCATAATTTTTTTTCAGCTCGAACTCGAGATTTGCGTATGTGGTACAGGCATCAGCCAGGATATGGTCCTCGATCCTTCTCTTTTCTGAGGGATCCCCGGTTTTCCCGAGGAGATCCTTTCCGGCTTCGATCATCTCCTCCAGGATCCGCTCCGATCTCCCCGCATCCCCCTTTTTGCGGGCCACCATGGCGGTCAGGCGTTTCACCCGGGCCAGCTCGTATGGGTCGGCAGCCTCTTCCATGGCCTCCTTCGCCAGGTTTCCCCAGGTTTCCGCCTGCTCGATATTTCCCTGTTGAAACCGGGTAAATCCCACCTCGTAGGCATGTTTTCCCATTTGCAGGGGATTTTTCAGCTCCTCACAGATCCTGAAGGCAAGGCTGTGGCAGGAAACCAGCCTGTTCCAGTATCCGTTCAGCCACTGGTATTCCCTCAGGGCCATGGCCAGCTCGGGGAGCATTTCACAACACTCCTCCCCGGGACTTCCCTCCAGCCATTTGAAAATCTCGTAAATGTTGTCGTGTTCCCCCCCGATGGCCTCGAGATCCTCACCGGAACGGGAGTCGTGGCTTTTTGTGTAAGAAAGGAAATATTTCGCATAAGCCCTCCTCATGGAAAGGAGCTCGCCAGCATCCATTCTCTTCATCTCCTCGAGGATGAAGGAACGGGTGAGGGGGAGGAGGTTGTATTTTTGGCAATCCGTGAAATTGATGAGAGAGAGGGTGATCAGCTGCTCGACTCCTTTGTCGAAATCATCCTCTGATTCCCGGCTGGTGGAGAGCAGGGCCTCGTATCCGGCGTTGCCATGAAACAGGGAAATGGCGGAAAGGATCCGGTATTCCAGCTTTGTCAGTTCCCTGCGGGAATTGGAAAAGCAATAGGAAAGAAGGGGTCCGTCCACACTCTTCATCTTTTTCAAAACGCGGGGAACGGGCAAACGGTTCATCAGGCTGATGCACCAGTGCATCGCAAGGGGATTGCCGAAGGTGGATTCGAACAATTCTTCGAGCTCCCTGTCCGTGGCGCGGATTTTCTGGCGACGACACAGCTCCCGCATGAATTCCATGGCCTTGTCCAGTTTCATGTTCTCGAGGGAAATGGGCATATCGATGGTTTCGATTTTTTCCCGGCAGGTGACAATGATCTTCGTGGGTTGAACGAAATCCCTCAGATCCTCGACCACCCGCCACCCCCCGATGGTTTCAAGGTTGTCGATCACAAGGAGGCAACGGAGTCTCTTCAATATTTTCCTTATCTCCGCCCGCTTCCTTTCCACCGATTCGATCTTCATGATATCCCGGATATCCAGGGTCTGGGCGATCTCGTTATACATATCCTCGTACGATTTCAGGCAATGGGTTTTCTCGATCACCCCGCGCGTTGTGAGTACTTCCCTTTCCGCCGTCACCCAGATGATGGCGTCGAAAAGCCTCTTGTCCAGGCAGTGATGAGCCACCTGGAGGGCCAGGGTCGTTTTTCCCCTCCCTGGAACGCCGCAGATTCCTATGATCCAGTTCGTATCGTGAAGATCGGAGAGGTGCTGGACAATATTTTCCAGTTGACCGCCCCTCTGGATGAAGAATTGCGCTTTTCCCGGAAGATTGTGAGGGATGTTCCTGGAATCACCCTTCGGCTCCTCCATGGTAATTCCGTATTTTTCCCGTTTCTCGATCAGGGCGGACAGTTGAGACCTGGTATCCCCGATGTCCAGCTTGATATAAGCCGGGGTATGGATGCCCATTTTGGCTTCCTGGATCTCGAGGTACTTCAATTTTTTGTCGAGATAGGCTATTTTCTTCCGGATGTCGAGATTGCGATCCGTTATATCCATAAAGGGCATAAACTCGAAATGATCCCCATCATACCCCATTCCCTGTCCTCCACTTTTTCTGATCATTCCCTGCACGCCAGGATGAGGGACCATTTCTTCGTAAACAGGAGATTGTTTCCCTCCACCCGGATGTTCCAGTTCTTCCGGACCTTTTCGGGATAACCCTTGAGCATGGCAAAGATGTTTTGCTTTTCCTCCGGAGTCTTTGCTGTGGAGGAAAGGATGTTCTCCAGCGATGCCCTTTCCTCGCGGGTATCGGTTTTTCGAATGCTGAATCCCGCCTTCTCCACCATCTGAGTAAAGCGTTCCAGGGTGGGAACCTCCTTGTGTCCCAGATGGAGGGATTCCAAAAACTGAAGCTGGTACTTTTCGTCCTCATCCGTAAAGGAAACCGTCTCCGCGATGAGAAGCCTCCCGCTTGGCTTCAGAATTGCACGGATTTCTTTAAACACACGTGGAATATCCACGTGATGCAAAACCGATCTGCAGTATACCACGTCAAAGGTGTTTTCGAGAAACAGCGAGCTGAGCTGCTCGATGTCGCAACAGATCAGCTGGTGAGCCGGGATAAAGCGACGGGCACGGTCCATCATGGGTCGGGAAATATCGACCCCGATCAGGGTACCGACCCTTTCCCGGATGGATTTTGCCAGGCGCCCGGTACCGATTCCCACTTCCAGCGCAGCCTCGGTTCCCTCGAATTCCCCGAAGGAGGCGATGAAATCCATGAAACGGTCATCCCGCACCCAACTGGCCTGATCGTACGTATGGGCCCTCCTTCCAAATTCCTCGGATACAATATGGTTCTCTTCCATGGTTCATTCCTTTGTTACGGTGTATTCAAAATCTCCCCGATTTCCGGAATGGACACTTCCCGGCCATATACCCGGGTGAGGATCTTCTGGAGCCGGTTCATGTTGGAAACAATCTCCTTTTCCTCCTCCCTCAGGTTATTGATCACAATAGGGGGGGCAAAGGCGACCCCGCCGAATCTGGCCAGTTGCTCCTCAGCGAGGTGGTGATTCCGGATATGGATCTCCAGGAGCTTCACAAGGTGTTCCACATCGCCCCTTTCCCGGTTCCACAGAGATTCCTCGATGGGTTGCCCAAGGGCCTTTTCCTTTGTATCGATCCTGTCGGGGAGCGCCGCCGTATCCGGAGCTTGAGTCTTCACCTCTGTCGCGTTCGGTTCGATTTCATCGCCGGGTGCGAGCCCGGACTGGGGTTTCTCGCTTGTTATTCTCTTCACCAGGATTTTCCTGCCCTCGTCAAAGAGGATCTCGACCGCCTTTTTCAGGGCGAATATTCCGATTACTCCGAGAAGAGCCATATTCGGTTCTCCCTTCTGAAAAATCCCGGTAATCAAACAAAACAAAATCGCGAATCGTCAAGGATATAATCGAAAGGAGGGGAGTAATGAGAGTAAAGTGAATTCGAGCTTGACAGGAGATGCAAATGTTTGGCTATTTCGCCAAATAAGAATTGAAAGAAGTGCAATCATGAACGAAAAAATAAAATTGAGCTGTGAAATCCGGGCCGGAATCATCAAGGCCCTCGCTCACCCCTCACGGGTCTTTATCGTCGAGCAACTCGCGAGAAACGAACGGTGCGTGTGCGAACTCAGGGAAATGATCGGTGCCGATATCTCCACCGTATCCAAACATCTCTCGATCCTTAAAAACGCCGGTATTGTTTCTGACGAAAAGAGGGGATTGAAGGTCTTTTATCGCCTGAACATGCCCTGCGCCCTTAATTTCCTCGAGTGCGCCGGGAAAATCATGAAAATACGGGCCCGAAGAGAGCTTGATCTGGTGAAATAAACTTTTGTTCCCCATACAAAGGATCGTTATATGAACTGGAAAAAGGAAGGACAATCACTCCTGATAGTCGTCGCGATCTTTCTGGCGTGCTTTTATCTCCCCCTGGAATCGGAGCGATTCGAAAACGCACTCTTTGAAGCCCTGGCACTCACGAAATGGTACGCACGCGAGCATGTTCTGCTCTGCCTGGTGCCCGCGTTCTTCATCGCCGGGGCCATCGCCGTGTTTGTCAAAAAAGAATCGGTTATGAAATACCTCGGGGCAAATGCCCCCAAGGCACTGGCCTACGGGGTCGCCTCTGTGTCGGGATCGATCCTTGCCGTTTGTTCCTGTACCGTGTTGCCCCTTTTTGCGGGGATTTACCGCATGGGAGCGGGACTGGGTCCGGCGTGTTCTTTTCTCTATTCCGGACCGGCGATCAATGTTCTGGCCATTGTTTTGACCGCCGTGGTGCTGGGACCTGAAATGGGAGTCGCCCGGGCCGTCGGCGCCGTTCTTTTCAGTGTGGTTATCGGGCTGGCGATGCATTTTATCTTTATCGGGGAAGAACGCCGTCGTCATGCGGCCCGGACGGCCATGCCCGAGCCTGAGATCTCCCGTCCCCTGTGGCAAAACGCCCTCTACTTTGCATCCATGGTGGGAATCCTGGTATTTGCGAACTGGGGAAAACCCCGGGAGTCCGGGGGATTATGGATGATCATTTACAACTCCAAATGGATTATGACCTCGTTATTCGCCCTGGGATTCGCCCTGATACTAGGTCTCTGGTTTCATATCAGGTGGTGGAAGCTGGGTATTGTAACGATTATTATAGCATTTCTGGCCGTTCTGTTCAGGGAAACGCCAATGATCCCGTTTGCAGCCGGATTTGTTGGACTTTCCATTCTGACCGCCCCGCGCCAGGATGAAACAGGGGAATGGTTCAACCAGTCCTGGGGGTTCGCCAGGCAGATCCTGCCGCTGTTATTGTTCGGAGTCCTCATTGCGGGGCTTTTGCTGGGCCGCCCGGGTAAAGAGGGACTGATTCCCTCCGGATGGGTGGCTTCGTCCGTGGGGGGAAACTCCCTCAGGGCGAATTTCTTCGCCTCGTTCGCCGGGGCATTCATGTATTTCGCCACATTAACCGAGGTGCCGATCCTGCAGGGGCTTTTGGGAGCCGGAATGGGAAAGGGGCCGGCTCTGGCCCTGCTTTTGGCCGGTCCGGCACTCAGTCTCCCCAACATGCTCGTGATCCGAAGCGTGCTGGGAACGAAAAAAACCGTGGTCTTTGTCGCACTGGTAATTATGATGGCAACCTTCACGGGGATCGTTTATGGATCATTATTTTAATTACGGAGAATGAGGAAATGAAGATTCAGATCCTGGGAGGCGGATGCCCCAACTGCAAAAAACTCGCCGATGCCGCGAAAGAGGCGGCCGGGGAACTCGGAATCGAATTCGAGATCGAAAAGGTAACGGACATAAACGACATCATCAGCTACGGCGTTATGATGACCCCGGCCCTTGTGATTGACGGGGAGGTCAAGGTCGCGGGGAAGGTTCCGTCCGTGGAAGTCTTGAAAAGACTTTTCCTGTAGAGGAATTTATGGATCGGGAGAAAACATTGTGAGGTGGCTTATCGGCCTGATCCTGATTTCAGCTATAGCCGTCATTATGACCATGACCGGACGTGGGGGGGGGAATTTCTACGTTCCGCTCCTGGTGGCTTGCGGCGCACCCATGCACGAGGCGGCCACGAGTGGTCAATTCATCCTCTTTTCTACTGCTGCGGCCGCCGCACTCCTTTTTCACAAGCACCGAATCATCGACTGGCGATTGGCCCTGTTGATCGATCCCCCGACGGATGTCATGGCACTTTGCGGGGGGTATCTCTCCGAGTATGCGGGTGGGATGGAACTCAAGCTGGTCATGGCGGTCCTGCTGTTTCTGGCCGGCCTCCTGATGCTCGTGAAGGTGAAAGATCGCAGTGGTCCAAAGCCGGAGCGATTCGGTTTCTGGCGGCGAAAATTCGGCGATCAGGAGTATACCGTGAACCTGTGGCTTGCACTCCCCATCTGTGCGGCGACCGGACTTGTATCGGGAGCGGTCGGAATTTCCGGCGGATCGTTCAAGGTTCCTCTTATGGTATTGGCGTGCGGCGTCCCCATGAGGGTCGCCGTGGGAACGTCCTCGGTCATGGTTGCCGCGACGGCTGCCATGGGATTTGCCGGCCACACGGCACAGGGGCATTTCAATTTGGCCTGGGCATTGCCCATGGCGTGCGCCGCAGTTCTGGGGGGAGTTATCGGAAGTAAGTTCGCGCTCAAAAGTAAGCCCGCCAATCTTAAGAAACTGTTCGCATTGACCAGCCTGGCCGCGGCGGCGTTTATGGTTTTCAATGCATTTTTATCAAGCTGATGGGAACGGAAAAATGTCAAAACCATCACAACGAAATTCTCTGCAATATGGCGATAATCGTTATTTAGAATAATATCCCTTGGGGGCATTTTATGAAAAAATATCCGTTCGTACTGGGAAACCTGTTACTCTCCTCAACTCTGGCCTTCGTTTCTGTTGCGTCCGTTTGTTTTGGCCTTGAAGGAAAAGGGGCGAAAATCGATGCGATGCTTCACAGCGCCCACGAAAAGGGACGGTTCAACGGGGCCGTGCTGGTGGCGGAAGCCGGAAAGATCATCTATAAAAACGGCTTCGGAATGGCAAACCGGGAGTGGAACATTCCCAATACGCCCGATACCAGATTCCGCATCTGCTCCCTCACCAAACCCTTTACCGCCATGCTCGCCATGCAGCTGGTTTCCGAGGGAAAGATCCAACTCGACGGAAAAATAACGGATTATCTTCCGGATTATCGCAAAGATACCGGGGATAAGATCACCATCCGCCATTTGCTGGCTCATGTTTCCGGCCTTCCGAATTATACCATGATCGGCGATTTCATGGAAACCAGACTCCGAACCCCCTGGAAACGCGATGAGTTTATCACAAAATTCTGCAGCGGGGATCTCGTCACAGAACCGGGAAAAGTCTATCGTTACAACAATACCGGCTACTATCTCCTCGGGGCGATCATCGAGGAGGTTACGGGAAAATCATACGAGGAAAATCTCACGGAACGCATCCTGGATCCCCTCGGGATGAAGGATTCCGGGTACATTCGGAACGAACCGATCCTCGAAAGGCGGGCCTCCGGGTATATCCGGAAAAGCGGCCGTTTGGAAAACGACCCCATCATGGACATGTCCTGGGCATGGTCCGCCGGGGCCATATATTCCACCGTGGAGGACCTGTATCTCTGGGACCGCGCCCTTTATACGGACCGGCTCCTCCCGCAAAAGTATCGCAGGATCATGATGACGCCCCTGCTGGAGGAAAACGGATGCGGGTGGTTCGTCAAAAAGATCGCCGTTGGGGAAAACGGGGAGAAAATCCCTTGCGTTTATCATCCGGGGGAGATGCCCGGCTTTCGCACCCTCATCACTCGTATGATCGAGGATCGGCATTTGGTTATTCTATTAAGCAATGTTTCAGGTGGCGAACAGGCAAAATATAACGACCTGATCAACGAAGAAATCATCCGTATCCTTTACAGGGATAGTCCGGATTCCGGTAAGAAGTGAAATGGGTCTTTCAGCTTATTCCTCTTCAGAAACGCCGATCCAGAACAGGAGGTACCCGACCTCTGGAACCTCTCCTCCAGAAGTGGCAAGGGAGGGGGCCTTGTGAACAGCCGAAAGTGTGTGGAATTCGACCGTATCGATGGACGCGCCGGTTTTAAAGGGAATGACATATTCCCGCTTTGATCCTGCAATGGGTAATTCGCCTTCCACCGATTCCTCACCATCGATCAATAAACGAAATTTCATAATCTTCGGTTTTGTTGCCGATTCGGGCCCGGCCGTAAGGCAGATGCGAAGCGATTTGGGGCCGGGTGCGTTCTCTCCGTCTGTTTCCAACACGTAAACGACCTTTTCGGAGCGTGTCCAGCGAAACCGGGCGGCTCTTTCCGGATCGTACTGGAAATCATGGAACATATCGCGATCGTTCAGACGGGTTGATTCCGCTCCCATGAACGAAACCCAGGAATACCCCGCAGCCTCCCCCCGCCCGATATAGAGTCGATCGGGCCACAGATCTCGCAGCCTTTCCGGATCGAACCCCTTCGCCTCGTATGCCTCATAGACATTGACAAAGCCGATCTTCTCGAATTCCCCGGAACAATCCCTGATTAAATGAGGATTGACAATGTCATCTTTGGGCAGGTTTTGAAAAATGGACCTGTTATGGAGATAAACGACATCGCCTTCCGGACCTGCCTCGCCCCTGGCAATCGAATTCACCGAATGCAATTCGCTGGAGGGAAGATGATATCGGTAGAATGGCAGGTCGTTCTCAAAATCGAAAATTACCGGAGTTCCTTCATCGATAAGAGCTTGGATCGAATTTGTTAAACTGGATATGGGGGGGCGGTTTCTGTGAGGTCGCGGTTGCGACATTCCCCAGATGTTACAGGCAAGAAAAAGGACCAGGCATGCGTTCCCTATAAGGCGTGGTTTTATCCTCGAGAGCCCCACGCAAATCCCGGCTATGAAAAATGGCAACACGATTGCCGGGTAACGGGAAGCGAAATAGCATCGGATCCATAAATGGCTGAGAACAAAAGTCGCAATGATGAAAAATGCGTACAGGAACAGGAAGAACAGCCCCGGGCTTCCGGAGCGGGAGCGATTTTTTCTGAAAGCCCCCCACACGGCCGGAATGATAACCAGGACTGACGCCGCCAGTTGCCATATGGAAAATCCCCCCGAAATATCGAACAGGGGCGAAATCATGAGACCCAGGGCCAGATCCTCCATGGACGGAAACGGAAGCCAGGAATCCGCCATATCTCTTCCCTGGAGAAACGCGATGGAGCCCGACACAATCCCCAGAAATAAAAGCAGAAACAGCAATCTGAGGTAACGTAACTGCGTTTCTTTTTCTTCTCTCTCCATAAAAAGGGATCGTGCAAGGCAGGCCCCGACCCATGCGATTTCCGCTCCTGTCACAATCAGGTAAAAATGATGCGTCGAAAGGCAGCATATGGTCGAAAACGCCAGTACGAACCATTCCGCTTTCGAGGGCCTGCTCGAAATCGCCTTCCACAGAACCGCCGCCTGAAGAATCCCGAGTAGATTCAGAAACGCATACATCCGGGCTTCCTGTCCGTAATGGATCAAAACAGGCGAGACCGCCAGGCAAACCATAGCGGCACATGCCGCCCTCCGGTTGGACAGCCTTCTGAGAACCAGTGCCCCGGCAGGGATGCAGAGCGTTCCCATCAAAAGGGAAAATCCCCGAACGCTCCATGCCCCCATGCCGAAAACGGCGATCCACGGCTTCAACGCCATGTAATAGAGAGGCGGGTGAATATCCCGCCAGGCCGCGATGAAAAAATCGCGCCATCCGAGCGAGGCAAGGTAAACCGTGAACGTCTCGTCGAACCAGAGATCTCCCTCAGCTAAACGCCGGGCTCTGAGAAACGCACCCAGAAGAGTGGCAACCGCAACCAATACGAAGAAAGAACGGTTACGATCGGCTTTACCGTGTTCCTCATTCATATCGCCGCTTTGCGTCTCATTCATGGGGGGGTGTCTTGGCCTTCGTGAGAGGTTTATTCCTTATCCATCTTACGTGAACCCTTTTTTACGGTTGAGGTTTCCCTTGCCGGAATCCTGTAAACTCCCAGTTCCAACCGCTCCAGGGCAAACCGGTAATATTCCTCGACGATCTCGAATCCGAGGTAGTGCCTTTTGTTTAATTGACTCACAACAGCCACCTGGCCGGAACCGAGGAAGGGGTCCAGCACCAGGTCTCCCTCCTTGCTGGTATAGGAAAGGATCTTCTCGATCAGACTGGCGGGCAGTTTGGTCGGCGTTTTCTTTTCTCCGTGCCAGTATTCCCGGTTGATGATCCACACGTCCTCCATGTCGCGGTATCGCCTGCTCCCGCCCTTTTCCGTGCGATCGTTCGGACCGAATCGCGCATTGGGGAAAAATCTCCGCTTCGAGTCGTCCTTGCAGATAAAAAGGCAGTGGTAGTGAGACGTGACAAAACGCCGTTTGCACACCACACCGAACTGGTACTTCCAGATGATGTGATTCACGGTTTGAAAACCGATTTCATCCGAAGCCGTGAGGATATCCTTCAGATTGTTCCATCCCGAGAACACAAAGGCGCTTCCATGATCCGATAAAACCCGGAAGGCCTCCCTCATCCACGAACGGGTAAAATCGGGATAATCCTTCGCTGGAATCTCGTTATAGCCGGCCAGAACCCTGGATTGAGTGCGGTTGTAGTTGGAGCGGTGCGGTTTGAAATCGATCGCAAAGGGGGGATCGGTGACAATCAGATCCACGCTCCCTTGCCGGATCTTTTTCATACCCTCCAGGCAGTCCATGTTGTAGATGTTATCCGGCTCTAAAAAGATCCCGCCCTTTCCCCTTTTTTGCATGACAATGACTCCGCAAATTCACGATCGATATCCAACCCGCCCTCCAGGGAGATGTTACCCGGGTGGCGGGCCTGCTTTTGAAGGTTTATTTCGAAAGGCAAGAAGTCTGTCGTGTGCCGTCAGGGAGAAATATGCGAACCAGCTGACGATCCCGAACAGTTTCATCCCGTCTTCCATGATCCTGCGGATCTTGCTGTCCGGGATGATGTGTTTAATGAATCCCCTTTCAGCCACAATGGAAAGGGCGAAAAAGGTAATAGCCAGAACCAGCAGGCGATGATTGGTCTTCCGGATGGTATCCCGCGATGAGATCAGAAACCAGAGCGCGATGATGCCGTATAGAGCAAACACGACTTTTTCATTGATGTGAATCAGGGAACCTTTGGGAAACAGAAAATCCGGCACGATTTCGTCATGAAACAGGAACAGGTCGTCGAGTGCGAGAATGGCCGTCAGAATCCCGGCGAAAACAAAGAACCGGCCCCATTCCCCCTCGGATTTATCGCGGCGAACCACACCCCAGCTGAAAAGGCATATCGCGGCCGTGGAGCACCAGATAAGAATCCCTATGTTGGATACCATCCCCACATAGAACTCTCCCCCCAGCCGGGCCGTCGGGTCGCACAGGAGAAGGGAGGCGTTGATTTCCGAAATTCTGTCCAGGATGACGACCAGTGCGATAATCAGAAAGGCGGCCAGGTAAAGAAAAAAGATATAACGCCTGCGATTGGTATGATCCATAATAGACGAATTGAACACCTTGATCCAACTGTATGAATAGAAAAATCCATATTCAGCAAAGACCGGCAAGTCAATTCATTTCTCGAATTCCGGGGTTATACTCGGGAGAGAAAGTTCTCGAGAACGAAGATCTTTCTTCTGCGGAAACAGGGAGGACTTTCCGCGATGGTTATGGCCTTGAGGTTTTCCATCCCGGAGACAAACCACGGCTCACCGCAGGATAATGGGGGGGGGGATAATGGGGTCAACCTCTATGTTTATATCAACTACCGTATCCACATCAATGGGGAAGATTCATGTGGATACATAGATGAACATTTTTGCATTTTTCGCTTTATCCTGAGAAGATTCCAGGTAATAAAGGCGATAAAGATAAACATAGCTAAACATAGAGGCTGACCCCAGTCTCGCCCAGTCTCGGCCCCTTGCCGGAATCCAATTTTGTGATTGTTCATGACACCTGGTCCGTCACGGAGAGGAATATAGCGATTCCGTGGACCAATGATCCGGTCCTGATCAGAATCTCAGCACCCATCCCCCGCACCGGCGTTAAAGGTTCCTGGATTCTTTATGAATAATACACGATTCGAGTAAAGAGATAGCCTTATAAAAAAAATCGGCCTTGGCCTCGGCATCGGTATCTAAAAAAGAAATCAACTTTACCCGCCATAGTTTTAACGACGGAGAGCCACAACTGACCACTGACAAATAACCATTGACTCCCTCCTCCCTCCGGTTTATCAGGAAAATAAAAGCTCCCGGAAAAATGATACAAATTCTTTGGAGAATCCTGAATGAAAATTCTTATTGAAAAGCTAAGGCAATTTGCAGAAAAAAGAGATTGGAATCAATTCCATTCGCCCAAAAACCTGGTAATGGCTTTATCGGCAGAAGTAGGGGAACTTACTGAAATTTTTCAGTGGTTGACTGAAAAGCAAAGCTCATCTTTATCTCCTGAAAAACATAGGAAAGTAAAGGAGGAAATAGGGGATATACAAATATATCTCGCTCGTCTTTCTGATCGTATTGGAATAGACCCGATTGAAGCAGCAATGGAAAAAATCAAGATTAATGAACAGAAATATCCTGTAGAAAAGTCGAAAGGTTCGGCAAAGAAATATACGGAGTTGAATAAATGAGACTTTACTCCGGAACATCATCACAATTTATAACAGATACCATTCATAACCAAATAGCTTTCAAACTGAAAGAGGCATTTTTTGCAGAATACGGCTTTAATCCCTCTCCTTCAGAAATGCATAGTTGGCAAAATTCCTTACGTGCAGTTTCTCAAGTTTTTGAGAATGCAAACCTAAAGGACCATGGAGTTATATTGGAATATCAACTTCCCTTAAGCTCATTACGTCTTGATTGCCTTGTTACAGGACAAAAAGACAAGAATACAGACATGGCTGTAATAATAGAACTCAAGCAATGGCAAAGATGTAGCCCTTCCAAAGGTGAACAAGAAGTTGTAACAATGTTAGGAGGAATGGAAAGGGATGTCCTTCATCCTTCTGCCCAGGTTGGTCAATATTGTATGTATTTGCAGGATACTCATACTGCCTTCTACGAAGGTGATAATCCTGTAAAACTTAAGGCATGTGCTTATTTACACAATTACTCATTTGAATATCAAGATTGTCTTCTTTGGTCAAAGTTTCGTAAGTTGTACAATAATTATCCTTTATTCTCAGGAGATGATGTAGATTCATTGTCCAATTTTCTATCCTCATATCTTTACAAAGGTAATGGAATTGATGTTTTACGAAGAATTGAAAAAGGTAAGTACAGACCAAGTAAAAAACTTATGGAACATGTTGCTTCTGTAATAGAGGGCAAGCCAGAATATATTCTACTGGATGAACAATTGGTGGCTTTTGACAAGGTTATGTCTCTAGCAAAAAAGGGATTCCATGATAAAAGTAAGTCTGTGGTAGTTGTGAAAGGTGGTCCAGGGACAGGAAAATCAGTTATTGCCCTTAAATTGATGTCTAGTCTTCTTTCCCAGAATTACAATGCACATTATGCTACAGGATCTAGAGCTTTCACTGAAACTCTACGAAAAGTTATTGGAAGACGTGGCGCGGTTCAATTCAAATACTTTAATAGCTATAAACAAGCCCAGCGTAATGCTATTGATGTTCTTATTTGTGACGAGGCTCATCGTATAAGAGAAAACAGCAACAGTAGATATACCCCTCGAAATTCAAGGAGCGATAAACCACAAATAATCGAACTTATTAATGCAGCAAAAGTTTGTGTATTTTTTGTGGATGAAGAACAGGTTGTGAGGCCAGGCGAGATTGGTAAAATCAATTATATCTTTAAAACTGCTAAAGGATGTAACTGTAATCTATCCGAATATGAGCTTGGAATTCAGTTTCGTTGTGGTGGCTCTGATGCCTTTGTAAAATGGATTGAAAACACATTGTCAATCCGAAGAACGGCTAACGCCATCTGGTTTGGAAATGAAGGTTTTGATTTTCAGATATTTGATTCACCGTTCACTTTGGAAAATGTTATTAGAAAAAAGGCAAGTGAAGGCTATAGCTCTAGAATGGCAGCAGGTTTCTGTTGGAAATGGTCTAAAAAAATTAAAGATGATGGAACCCTTGTAGATGATGTGGTAATAGGAGATTATAGACGTCCATGGAATGCCAGGCCTGAAGCACGTAAACTTGCTAGTGGTATTCCCAAATCAAATTTATGGGCAACTGAGCCTGGAGGTATCAACCAGATTGGATGCATTTATACTGCCCAAGGCTTTGAGTTTGATTATATTGGCGTCATATTTGGGAATGACCTTGGTTACAATTTTGATCAACAGAATTGGATAGGAAATCCAGCAAATTCTGGAGATCCGGTAGTAAAAAGATCTCACAATTTCATTGCACATGTTAAAAATACTTACCGTGTTTTATTATCTAGAGGAATTAAAGGGTGTTATATCTATTTCATGGATAAAGATACAGAACGTTTCTTCAAAAGTAGAATGGAAATCCAAAAGAAGGAAGATATTCATGTTGATATCGAGAGAAAACCGGAAATAGTTAAATTTGTGAATTCCTTGCCCGTTCTCGACCTAAGAGCTGCTGCCAATGGTAAATATGATTTGTTATCAGGTTCTTTTGGAGATGGAGTAAATGAAAAATTTATTGAAGTAGATGGAGGACCATTTAAACGCGATCAATTCCTGGTATATGCGGAAGGCGACTCGATGGAACCAGACATCACCGATGGCAGTTTATGCCTTTTTCAACGGGATCCAGGGGGATCGCGAAATGGTAAAATAGTTCTATGTCGAATTGAAGGTTTTGCTGGACAATCACCTTTAGCTCTTATAAAAAGATATTTTAGTCAACGAATAGCAACAGAAGAAGGCTTTGGTGAGGCGCAAAAAATCATACTTCGTTCAACAAATCCAAAACACAAACCTATTGTTTTAGAAGAGGGCGATCAATACTCAATAATTGGAATATTTAAAAGGGTAATTAAAGGTGGCATAAAACCGGAGAAAATTTCAGGTATATATAAAGCAATTGAGAACATCAAAAAAACCTCATTAAAAAAAGCAATATTGCATAGATATGATAATAAACCCGATATAATAGCAGTGGAGAAGAACGGTTGCAGTGAAGTATTTAAGCGCGCAAAGGATAATGATTTCGATCTGGTTGTTATAATACCGACAAGAAATGCAAATACTGACTTCTCCCTATATGGGGATGCTATAAGTGAACAATATATTCCAAAACAATCAAAATATTGGCAAGGACGTCCTGATAAATATGCATATCGAATTGACATGAAGAATATTAAGCATACATCTCTTGGAAATGTCAGAAAGGCTGTTGAATCTACTGGAACAAATTGGTTAGGAGCATGGACCGTTCGAGTTGTTATGCTGGATGAAAATCTTTTATAAGGATAGCAGGGGATCCGCAATGCTTTTCCATTGCTCAAGTAAAAAATTACCCACCTTTTTCCGCCTTTGGTAGGATACCGCTCTCATAAATGAATGTTTGCACTCTAAACGAGAATAAACGATTTTGTTGTTGACTTGAGCCATGAGCGGAATTTAGCCAAACATGGTGTCATCCTCTATGTTTATCTCTGTTTATATCAACTCCCGTATCCACATCAATGGGGAACATTCATGTATGGATATATATGAACATTTCTACATTTTTCGCTTTATCTTGAGAAGATTCCAGGTAATAAAAAGTGAGAAGATAAATATAGAGGCTGACCTCAAGCTCGACAACGTTTTTAAAACCTCATCAAGGGTTGCAGGTAGGAGCTTGCAGCAGAACTTAGATTGCCCCGGCCTTCCAATCCGGAATTTTCACCTGGTCGGAAGAAATGATGGAAAGGGGGCTGAAAATACCCATCCGGAGCTGCGGGAGGATGGAAAGGCGGATCAAACAAAGGAATGAGAACTTGACGGGGAAGGGAGGGTATCGGATTGTAAATACGATTCCAATGAAAGCGTAATCGGGGTTTTTCACATAAAATTCCGGAGGGGCGGAAATGGAACAACGACATCCCCCTCATGCCTTGAAAAAACCCTGATTCACTGAACCAGGACACTCTGAAAAAGGAGATTTAAATGAGGAACGTTAATCTGACGGGTAATTATAAAGGGATAAACCTCCATAGACGGGCTGTCGCAATTTGTCTTTATGTCTCCATATTAATTTTATTCGCTCGACCATTATTGGGAGACGTGAAATTAGAGGTCCCTTATATCGAACAACCCGATAATAAAACCTGCCTCCCCACGAGTCTCGCAATGGTTCTCCACTATAAGGGAAAGATCGAGCTTAATAACGACATCATCTTTAAACTGCATAAACGAACAAAATATGACCGCTATAATGTTCCGGATATCGTTAAAGAATATAATCTTTACGCACTTCCCTGCTGGTATGAATTGGGTTGGAACGAGGACACCCTGAAAAGGGAACTCGACGCCGGAAATCCCGTGATTACAGGATGCGATCTTGGAAGATATGGTCATTTCGTTCTCATCATAGGTTATACAAACGATGGAAAATGGATCCTGCATGATCCCACCGGAAAATCTCCGAGATATCCTCTCGGAGGCAAAGCTGCCGAAGTTGATTGGAACGTCCTGAACTGGCGCGGTGGAGTCTTCATCCATTCAAAACCCTTTCCAGAACCTCAAATATCCGGAAAACTCATGAAGATAACCGGTCCGGACATTCTGGCTCCGGGAGAAATCGGGGAGGTCAGGTTTGAAATAATGAACAATGGGAAGAAACAATGGCCGGAAGAATTGTACCTTGTCCCGGTGAAACCCTTATTCAGCTCCTCTGCAATGCCAAATCCGGAATCTGTGTTTTACAATGACTCGTGGCTTACTCCATCGCGGGTTATGAGAATCAATAAAGTTCCTCCCGGCCAAACCGCGCGTTTTGCATTCAAAATAAAATCTCCCCGGAAGAGCAAACCAGCGTCATTCAGGGAGTATTGGAATATCCTTGACTCAAAGGGACAACGCCTGTCTCAAGAATCCGTTTCAGGACCGGGATTGCTGGATATGAATGTAAAGGTACTCGTCGAACCGCATGAAACATGGCAATTCCCGATAATGGAAAAAATGCAGGATAACAAACCCTCTCTGGATTGGCATGTGAAGTTTGGATCGTTAAAAAAAAGTGATGTGTCAAACAACAATAAAAATGCCCTCAGCTTGTACACTCCGGGAAAAAAATATGACGCAGCCTGGATTGGAAACTCCACGTGGAGCGATTATAAAGTCGAAGCCATGATCTACTGTGAATATCGACCGGATGAAAAACCCATGGGTTGGGAAAGGATAGGACTGTTCGCCCGCGATAATGGAGACCATGCGATTAGAGTGAAAAATTATCAGGAAAGCGGAGACTTATACTGCATGACATATGATTCCGACGATGGACGCCTTCGAGCTGGAAACATCTTAAATGGCCTTATTGCCGACTTTCACCCCAAACCTTACGTATATATTAAAAAAAGCGGATGGCATAAATTTTCAATCCTTTGCTCCGGTAACAGCATTACATATGAATTGGACGATAAACCCTTTTATCAGGCACAAAGTAAAATTCGCATGAACGGTTCCTGCGGTGTCTTTTATTCATCTACATTCGATAAAATGGATCTAATCCATGGAATCTCTTTTTACGGATTTTCCGTAAGGGATGATTGATACTTTGCTGAAGTTCCCGGTGAACCGGGAAAAAATGAAACGAATTCCCAGGGAGAAAAGCCCGAAGTATAAACGCTTCCGACTTCATCGACCTTCGACATTATCCGTTTGATCGATGTAAGTTATTTCCGGGTGGGAGAGGCTTCTGATCAGATATACAAAATGCATGGGATTGTTTTTCAAAGGAAAGTGAGAGCCCGCCTTCGCTGAATCTTCAGTCTTCGCCAAGGCTACGAACTGACAAGACGGCGGGCAGTCCCGCTGGGAGCGGGACTGGCGGAGAGGGTGGGATTTGAACCCACGGTACCTATGGTAGGGTACACACGCTCTCCAGGCGTGCTCCTTCGGCCACTCGGACACCTCTCCGCAAATTTGCAAATAAACCGCTTTACTCTCAAAGAACACAAAAAAGCGGGATAACCATATTCTCAGCCTTTTTTCTTTTTCAAGGGTTTTTTTAACACCGCACCCCACCCTCCGGACCGGTTCTGTTTGACACGTTGACGCCTGTTTTGATAGTTCTGTTATGTGCTGATTGAATGCCACGAGGATTTATGAAGGATTGAACCCGGCATCAGGGAGGATGGAATGAAACGCTCGATAGGGATCGTATGTTTTCTGACCCTCTTTTTTCTTCTTTTGATATCCAACGTACCGGCCCAGACCGGAAATTCCCCTGACGGGGAAAAGCCGGGAGAACGCGAGGGAAAAAAGCCCTCCACCGGACAGGGACAACCCATGGGACGCCCCCCCAGCCCCGTGGTTACGGAGGAACTCTCCCGGGGCATGATCGCTCCCCGGTCCGAATTTATCGGCACGGTCTTCTTCGACGAACTCGCCCGCGTGGCCTCCGAACTCGGCGGCATTGTGGACTCGGTCCTTTTCGAGGAAGGGCAGAAGATCAAGAAGGGACAGGACCTCGTTATACTGAACGCGGATCTCCTCGAAAAAAATCTCCTGGTCAAGCAGTCCGATTACCAGCAGGCCCTTGTCTCCCTGGAACAGGCCCAGCTGGATTTCAAACGCTCGGAAACACTTTTCCGGGAAAAAAGCATCTCGGAAAAGGAATACGACACGGATCGCTTCCTCGCGAGAATCCTCGAAAAACGCGCCGATTCCCTCAAGGCCGAGGTGGACAGCACGAAAACCGAACTGAAAAAGAAAATCATTCATGCCCCCTTTGACGGCATCGTGATCGAGCGACTGGTGGAAACCGGCGAATGGGTGCCGGCAGGGGGAGACCTGGCCGATATCGCACGGGAGGACGCCATGGACATCATGGTTTACGTACCCCAGGAAATCCTGACTTTCATTAAACCGGGTATGGAACTCCCGGCCCGCGTCCTTGATAAAGCGATCACCGGCCGCATCCTCGGCATCATCCCCCGGGGCAACATCGAAACCCGCACCTTCCCGGTCCGGCTCCGTGTGGTTGAAAAAAGGGCGAACCTGTTCCAGGGCATGGAGGCCCGCGTGACGTTCCCCACCGGCCCCGAGCGGGAGTGTTTCACCGTTTCCCGCGATGCCGTGCTCACCCAGCTCGGAAGCGACGTGATCTATACGGTCATGCAGGGCAAGGCCGTGATGATGCCGGTCCAGGTCGTGGGTTTTGACGACATGACCGTGGGCCTGGAAGGGGAGGGGCTCTCCCCGGGAATGCAGGTGATCGTGAAGGGAAACGAACGCATCCGAAGCGGCCAGGCCGTAATGCCCATGGGCGCCCGGCCCCCCGGACAGGGAAAGCCCGGTCCACCCGGTCCGCCCGAAAGCGCACAGTGAGGATAACGCATGGATTTCATCAAATACGCCATCCATAACCCGGTCAAGATCGTCGTGGGCGTGATCCTGATCGTTCTCTTCGGGCTGCTCGGGCTGTTCCGGATGCCCTACCAGCTCAGCCCGGATGTAACCGAACCGGTGATCACGGTTTCCACGGCATGGATCGGGGCCACTCCTTATGAAATCGAGCGGGACATCATCGAGGAACAGGAAAAGGTACTGAAGGGCATCCCCGGCCTCATCGAAATGGAAAGCACATCCTCGAACAGCTTCGCCTCCATCACCCTTCGCTTTAAAATCGGATCCGATGTGGACGACGTCCTGCTCCGGGTGTCGAACAAGCTCAACGAGGTTCCCTCCTACCCGGAAAACGTGGAAAAACCCATCATCAGCGCCACGGGCGCCTCCACCTCTCCCGTAATCTGGATGGTGCTCAAAACGAAAGAGGGAAACGACCGCCCCGTGGATACGTACCGCAGCTTCTTCGAAAACGAGGTGAAACAGTACCTCGAACGGGTGGATGGCGTGGCGGAACTGTTCATGGGGGGAGGGCGCGAGGAGGAATTGCACGTCATCGTTCATCCCGAACGCCTCGCCGCATACCAGCTCACAGTGAACGACCTCATCCAGGCCCTTCGCGTGGAAAACGCGAACGTTTCCGCAGGTACCCTGGACGTGGGTCGTCGGAGCATCCGGATCCGTTCCGTGGCTGAGTTCGAATCCCCGGAGGAGATCGAGGAAACCGTGATCAAATCCGACGGGCAGCGCCGGATCGTCATCGCCGACGTGGCCGATGTCCGGCCCGATTACGAAAAGAGAAACGCCGCCATCATTCACAACCGGGACGAGGGCATCGCCGTCGGGATCAAACCCGAACCAGGTACCAACATTTTGGAACTGAGCGATAATGTCGAGGCCGTGGTAAATGATTTGAACGAAACAATTCTGGCGGATCGGAATCTGTTTCTCCAGTGGGTGTATGACGAACGGCCCTATATCAACGGCGCCATCGGTCTCGTACGGCAGAACATCCTGATCGGGGGCGCCCTGGCCATCCTTGTCCTTTTGATTTTCCTGAGGAGTTTCAGCGCCACCTTTGTGGTGGCCGCGGCCATCCCCATCAGCATCATCGGAACCTTTTTCTTCATGAACCTGTTCGGTCGCAACCTGAACGTGGTGAGCCTGGCTGGCATCGCCTTTGCCGTGGGCATGCTGGTGGACAGCGCCATTGTGGTTCTGGAAAACATCGACCGCCACTGGAAAACCATGGCCGAAACGCCCTTCAGCGCCGCATATTACGGTACCAGGGAGATCTGGGGCGCCATCCTGGCCTCCTCTCTCACCACGGTTGCGGTTTTTCTCCCCGTGGTTTTCATCCAGGAGGAGGCCGGGCAGCTGTTCCGCGATATCGCCATTGCGGTCAGTTGTGCGGTGATCCTCAGTCTCCTGGTTTCCATTTCCGTGATCCCGATGTTTTCCAAGTATCTTTTCGGGATTCGCACGAAAAAGGCGGCGGTTAAAACCGGAAAGCAGAAAACCGGTCCCCTGGCCGCGTTCGGAAGGGGGATCTCGGGAGTGCTCATGGCCCTCGTTCGGGTCTCCCTTTACAGCTGGGTGACGCGGCTCCTGACCGTTCTGGTTTTTACCACAGCCGCCGTCTGTGCGGCATGGCTCCTGGTTCCCAAGATGGAGTACCTCCCCCAGGGCAACCGGAACTTTGTCCTCAATATCCTGGTTCCCCCTCCCGGCCTCTCCTACGAGGAGAGAAAGGAGATCGGCGATCAGATTTTCGAGAGCATCGATCCCTACTTCGAGGAGGGGTACGAGGGACTGCCCGGCCTCGGGAATGTGTTTTACGTGGGAGCGGACCAGTTCATGTTCTGCGGCGCCATGGCAAAGGACGAACAGCGGGCCGGGGAATTTGTGCCCGTTTTCATGAGGGTTCTGAACAGCATTCCCGGCATGATCGGGATCAGCTCCCAGGCCGGCATCTTCCAGACCCGCCTTCGCGGGGGAAGAACCGTGAGCCTGGATCTCTCCGGGAGCGACATCGAAACCCTGGTTCAGGCGGGAAAGGCCATGTTCGGGATCGGCATGCAGAAAATCCCCGGCGCCCAGATCCGCCCCGTGCCGTCACTCGAGCTCCAGTACCCGGAGGTTAAAATCGAGCCGGACCGCGAGAGGATCAAGGCCGCGAAAATGACCGCACGCGACTTCGGCGTGGCAGTGGACGTGATCATGGACGGTCGCAAGGTGGGGGAGTATAAACGGGAGGGCAAAAAGAAGATCGACCTGGTTCTCAAATCCCCGGATCATAATATCAGGGCCCCGGAAGATATCCGCTCCCAACTCATCGCCACCCCCACCGGGGAAATCCTGCCCGTTGCATCGCTCGCCGGATTCGTTCGCACCTCCGGCATCACCGAGATCCGGCACCTGGAACGAAACCGCACCATCACCCTCGAGATCACCCCACCGGAAACCATCACCGTGGAGGAATGCATCGAAACGGTGAACGGCGACATCCTTCCCGCCGTGAAACAGATGGGGCTTTTAAAGGGAGTCAACGTCCGACTGAGCGGCACGGCGGATAAGCTCACCCAGACAAGGAAATCCCTCCAGTGGAACTTTGTCCTTGCCGCCATCATCACCTATCTCCTGATGTCCGCCCTGCTCGATAATTTCATCTATCCCTTTATTATCATGTTCACCGTGCCCCTGGCCGGGGCCGGGGGGTTCATCGGACTTCGCATTGTGAACCTTTTTGCGAATGTCCCCTTCGACATCCTGACCATGCTTGGATTCATCATCCTGATCGGAATCGTGGTGAATAACGCCATTCTCATCGTGGCCCAGGCCCTGAACAACATCCGCAGCTACGGCATGGAGTACAAGGAGGCGGTGCTGGAGTCGGTGCGGACGCGGATCCGGCCGATTTACATGAGCGCCAGCACCAGCATCTTCGGGATGCTGCCCCTTGTGATCGCGCCGGGCCCCGGTTCCGAGCTCTACCGCGGCCTGGGAAGCGTGGTCCTCGGGGGGCTGGCCGTTTCCACCCTGTTCACCATCTACGTCATTCCCTCGCTCCTCATGTTCTTCATCGGCATGGAGAAAAAACACCTGCGCCACCTGGAGGAGTGAATCCCCATCCTCGTTCTTTCCTGTTGATTTTTTCCCTTGAAGCAAAAGAGGAAATCTTTCACTTTATTTCCTTTGAATCACGATTAACCCATGTTGGATCGGGAGGTGCTTCAATGTCCCCTGAAAAATCCATATCGCGCAGGGATTTTATCCGGATCTCGATCGGTGGACTGGCCGCCCTGGGAATGGGAAAATATCTCCTTCCCGGAGAAACGTCCCCAAAGGCAGACCTCGTCTTTCACGGCTCTCCCGTACTCACCGTGGATTCGGTTAACAGCATCCGGGGAGCTGTGGCGGTGAAGGGCAATCGCATCATGAAAACGGCACGAAATCTTTCCGAACTTCGGGATCTTATCGGACCGGGAACAAAGCTCGCAAGAATCCCAAAGGGATGCGTCACTCCCGGAATCATCGACGTTCACAACCACATCGTGGCTCAATCCACAACCACGATCAACTGGGTGGACCTGATCCGATGCAACAGTGTGAAGTCGGTTCGCGAGACCCTGGCGCGTTGGATCATCGAGAACCAGTGGCCCCCGGGAAAGTGGGTGAGGGGCATCGGATACATGTGGCTCTGGGACAAGATCTTCTCACACGCCCGGGGCGGCCTCGGGGGAGCGCCCCTGGTCGAGCGGGGAGATCTGGACCAGGTGGTGCAGCTGGGTGGGAAAACCGTGGATCTCGGCAAATATCCCATTTACCTGGTTCAGCTCAGCGGTCACTATGCCTCCGCCAATGCCATGGCCCTTTTGAAATCCAGGATCATGAATGAAAACGGCGGTTTTTACCTCGGCTCGGACTCGGGCTGCCTGACCTGCCCGGGAAGGGCCGTGGGACAAACCTTTTCCCCGGAAGCCCATGCCTTCGGCTCCTTCTTTCATACCCGGAACGGAAAGCTCGATGGCATGATCTTCCATCATTACGCCATGGAGGAATTCCTGGCGCGGTCCATAAAATTCGCGGGTTTCCCCAGGCTGGATGCGGGCGAAATGAACCAGGCCCTCAAAAAACGCTGCCGCGAATTCATCCAAATGGGCGTGACATCCATCTATGACAATAACCTCCGGGCCATGAGCCTTGTGCCTGCCGTAAAGGCCTTCCCAGGTCATGCGTCCAATGGTGAAAAACTCCGCATCACACTCTATCCCTATATCTGCCACCTGAACAAAGGGGCCTTCCCCGCCTTTGACACCGGATCCCGAAGGGGCGTGACATCCATCGCCTCCCCATTCAAGGGGGATTGGATGAGGCTCATCGGGTATAAGCTCCAGATCGATGCGGCCGCCATGACCGGTTTCACGTGGGAACCCAACCGTAGCATTGGCGATATGACAAAAGGCAAACTCAACCTGTGGGAGTATCGGGATTACCTCGAAATCGTGAAGTCACTGGATCGGATGGGAGCTCAGGTCTCGATTCACGTGGTGGGGGACAGGGCCCTGGACTGGACCCTGGATTCGTGCGAAACGGCCGGGATCGGGGGCAAGAGCCGTCGCCTCCGGATCGAGCACCTCCCCTGTGTACCCGAGCTGAGCAGGAATTCCATCACCGGGAAGACATCCAACCTCTATACCCGCTCCAGGGACCTTGGTGTGGTTTTCTGTCCCCAGCCTGGATTTATCTTCTATTATGCCCCGTTTTTCGACAGTATCTTCGGGGCCGGTCTGGGTAAGAAACAAGAGGCAAAAGTATACCGGAGGGTAACCCATTCCATCCCATACCGGAGCGCGGTCGAGGCAGGCATCCCCGTGGCCCTCAGCTCCGATAATCCCTGCGTGCCCAATCCCAGTCCCCTGGTCGCACTCTGGGAATCCTGCCATCGCCGTACAAGGCGCATGGCAAAGGGAAGCCAGGTGATCCTGGACAGCTACCTGTACAACCACCCCGATGAGAAAGGCGTGGTTTACGATGAACGTGTGGACTTCAACCAGGCGCTCCGGGGACATACCATTGACGCCGCGTATTGCGGCTTCGAGGAAAAGGAAAAGGGCTCCCTCGAACCCGGCAAACTTGCGGATCTTGTGATCTGGAATCAGGATATCCGGAGAATCGGAGGCCGCATTCCCATCGGCAGGATCCAGGATATGAAACCCGTTCTCACCCTGATCGACGGGAAAGTGGCGTTTCACGATACCTCATCCGGGGTACGGTTCGAAAAGGCATGATCTGACGATGCAAACGAGAAGTTTTGAAACGGGAGTTAATAGAGGAGAAAAAGTCTCCAGTTAAAGGGTGACCACAGGGGGGCGTACTCGACAATACCCGAGAGGAAACCGCTTTTATCCGCGTCTTCATGATCATCCGGCTCGTGATAGATCAGATTTTCGGGGTCTTTTTCCCAGTAATTCCCTTGAGCTAAAATCCTGTTCATTCCGGCATTGTAAAGGGCCACCGGGCCGTTATAACGGATAATATTTTTCCCGAGTGTGACCGAAGTTCCGAGATCCGGCGCCCCCCCATCCATGATAAAGATGGCGGGAAGGATAACCGGACCAAAATTGCTGGGTGGATCCAGGGTATTGGATGTAATTCGGTTTTTCCTGAGAACCGGCCTCGTTTTGTCCCCGATCACGATAGCCCCTTCGCTGCTCTCCCTGATGGTGTTTCTCAAGAGGGTGGGGCACGCGTCCCCGGCCAGGGCAATCCCGTAATGATACCCCCTGATTTCCGTATCCCTGATCTCCCCCCCTGAACCATTATAGACAAGCAGGCCGTTATCCCTCGTTCCCTCCATGTGGCACCCTTTGACATGAAACCCATTATTCAAATCGTAAACATTGACATTGGAATCCAGAAAATCGCAATTTTCAATGGAACCTCTGGAATTCGAGAAAATGGCATTTGAGTTTTGGAATATCGAATCCCGGATGATTGCCTCTCCCTCCATGTATGAATAAACTCCGGACTCGTAGCAATCCTGGAACCGGCAGCGTTCGATCTCGATCCTTGCCCCGGATCGGATGATCACTCCCAGACTCAGTGTGTGAAAAGTACAACTGGTAATGTCAGCCTCCGCCCTACTCGTTTTGCCCCTTATAAGGAGGCCGCAACCCCATATATAATTCTCCAGACCGTTTCCATGGGTTGTCACAACCAGGTTTTCCGCAATCAGGCGCCCTTCTATTACAAGTATGGTAAATATGGGATTTTCGATCTCCCGGGGAGTGATCAGAAGGGAATTATCCCTGGCAACCAGTGTATCTGTTTCCGAAATGATCAAGGTCTCCTTGAGGAGAAAGCCGCCCGGGGTTTTTTCAAGGCTGCCGGGGGCCAGTGCCGAAAGGGAGGACAAAGTGTATGTGGTTCCGGTATCGGGGGTATGAAATTCAGCCTGCAATGTCAGAGGGAAACCGGCGAAAAGAACAAGAACCATGCATTTCCTTAGTAGTGCCATTTTCTTCTCCTGGAATATGGAATAAATGAAGACTTCAGACATTTCGACGTAAATATAAGTCATCAGGTTGACATCTTGCTGAAATATATTTTCAGGGTCGGTTTCAGGGAATGGATATTTCACCATTCGAACCCCATCAACGGTAATTTCGGAAAGGGACTGAACCCAAATAGATACAAATGTAAAGGGACTGACCCCATTTCGATCCCCTCCATTTTCCACGGTCCGACCGGTCCGGCATCCCCTCCTGACAGGAACAAATCATTGACCTCTTTATTTCGTTGGAATAGATTCCGATTATCGATGTGTTTGACAAACCCCGGCGGAGTGAATCGGGTCGTTTTTTGAAAGAATGGGATCAATCTCCAAAATCATGGTAAACTTTTTTCCTGTTGGCACGTCTTGAATAAAGGGCAATATGAAAGAACGGGAACATATCGCGGTTCTGGCCGGTCCCTTGAAGAGAAGGGTGAACCTCGCCCTGTGGCTGGACAGCGTGACTGGCCCCCTGGCCTTCCTTTGCGGTGCATTTGCCACGATCCTGATCCTTTTTAAACTGGTCCTGCCCGACCTGACCTCCTATGCGGCCCTTGTCTTTCTCCTTGCCCCCCTGCTGCTTGTTTACATCTTTTTCCGGTGTAAAAATAGCGGCCTTTTTTTTCGCACCCCGGAAATCGTCGAAATCATGGATCACAGATACCGCGACGACGGTTCCGTCACCGCCTGCTTCGAAAGGCCTGATCTGTTCTCTTCATCCGGCCTCATCCCCCTCCTCGAGCGGGGAATAAAGTCCTGTCGACTCCGGCTCGATCCTGTCTGGTATTTCAGGAAAATGCTCCCCGCACTCCTGTTTCTTACCCTGGCCATGGCCATCCCCCCCCGTACCACCGCGTCCATGGAACAGAAAAAGCAGATCCTCACAGCCATGACCGATCCGCTTTTCGACCAGATGGAGCAAAACATGGATCTCCTATCAGAGGAGGAATCGGAGGAATTCCAGGAGATCCTCGAAGAAATCAAAGAGGATAACAAGGGGGTCTCCCGCGAGAAATGGGAGGCCGTGGAGGAGGTCAGGGAGAGACTCGATCACAGCATCAGGGAAAAACAGCAGAACGTTCAGGACATGCTCTCCGATATGCAAAAGCTCGAGGACCTTGCAAACCAGGCCGGAAACAAACCACTGGACGATGACGGGAAAAACCGCATGCAGGAACTCTTGAAGGATCTCGAGGCCAAATCCCGCAAGTATCCCATGTCCGGAAAAAAACAGGCGGAACTCGATCAACTGATGAAAAACCTGAAACAGGCCCCCAACTCTGAAGAACTGAAGAAAAAACTCTCACAACTCAAAAAAGGCCTCGGTACGTGTTGCGGCAGGGAACCTGCCTACCAGCTCGGTGAGAAAGGGAATGGCGCGAAGGAGGGACCCGGACGGGGAGGGATCAATCGCGGACGCGGCGATGCTCCCATGGTGTTCGGAAAGGAAAAAGACCTCCCCGAAGCCGGGTACCGGGAAAAGGAAATCTTCAACCAGTTCCTCACACCGGGCGATATCGTGGATCTCGGAATCACACCCGTGGAACCCGAGCCCGATCCCGGACGGTTCAGCCCCGGAACCATCATGGACTTCAAAACCCAGGATGGAGACGAGGTGAGCCGCACCAGGATTTCACCCGGCCAGAGAGACGTGGTATCCAAATATTTTTCAAAGTAGGTGAAACATGGGAAACGAAAATGAACTCAAGGAAAAGGTGGAACGAACCAGTCCCGGGATCGCCCGTCTCCTGGAATCTTTGAACAGGGTCCTCCTGGATAAAAAACCGCTGGTTCAGGATCTCCTAACCGGCATCCTGGCCGGGGGACACGTTCTCCTCGAGGGATTGCCCGGCCTGGGAAAAACAGAACTCGTCAAGGGGTTCGCCCGCCTCTGCCGCATCGATTTCAAACGGATCCAGTTCACCCCGGACCTCCTTCCCAGCGATATCACCGGCAGCTTCATCCTCCAGGATCGCGAGGGCAAAAGGGACTTCGTGTTCCAGCAGGGTCCCGTGTTCACCAACATCCTCCTTGCGGACGAGATCAACCGCGCATCCCCGAAAACACAGTCTGCTCTCCTCGAAGCCATGCAGGAACGCCACGTCACGGTCATGGGGCAGCAATTCTCCCTCCCAAAGCCCTTTTTCACCATCGCCACCCAGAATCCCATCGAACTGGAAGGGACCTATCCCTTGCCCGAGGCACAGGTGGACCGGTTTCTGTTCAAACTCCATCTGAAGAGACCCACCAGGGAAGTTCTCTCGGATATCGTGCAGAACCGCATCCAGGGAGCGCCCCCCCTCCAGGAACCCGTCATGACGCTCGAGGAGCTCCAGGAGGCCATCACCCTTACCCAGGAGCTTTACATCTCCGAGGCCGTTGCATCGTACATTTCGCGCCTGGTGGAGGCGAGCCATCCGGATTCCCCGGCCGCCCCGGAAATCGTGAAAAAATACGTCCGGTACGGCGGCAGCCCCCGGGCGGCCATCTCTCTCGGATCGGCTGCAAAAGCCAGGGCTCTGATCCTCGGAAGGATCCAGGCCGGTTTCGACAACGCCCGCGACCTGTACCACGCCGTGATGAATCACCGCATCATCCTCGATTATTCAGCCCGGATCGACGGCGTCACAGGGAACGACGTGATCCGGGAGATCCTTTCCGGGGTGGACGAATACTCCAAATCCCTTCCCGCCGGAGTGAAAGAATGAAAAAAACGTGGTTGATCCCGATTCTGTTATTTCTTTTTACATGGAACGCCCGAGCCGAATTGAAGGTTACCCCGCAACTGGTGGGATTTCACGAACCCTGTCCCTGTTCCTGCATCCGGATCGTCGTGTTCAATCCGGGCGATCAAAAGCTGAGCTACCGGATCGAGCTGGCCGGCGGGGGAATGACGAATCGGATCAATCTCCGGGGTCAGGAGATCGCACCGGGCGAGGAGAAGATCCATAACATGGCCCTTCCGCTCCTGAAGGCGCCGCTCATTACAGTGGAAGATTCCGCCGGCGATCGCACAAACACCGGGATGAGTTGGAATCCGAAGCTGTTTCTGAACCTTTGCGAGCTCGAGGCGTGGGCCTCGGAAAAGCAAATCAAGGATTTCTCCGATGCCTATAAACTGGTGCGGGGGAATATCGTCACCCAGCTCGAACCTGTTTCCCTTCCTGAGAACTGGCTCTGTTACACGCCTTTCCGGGCCGTATTCGTCAGGGAGTCGGTTTTTAATAGAATGCCCCCTTCTGAAAAAAGGGCCCTTACAAGTTGGGTCGAGGCCGGGGGGTGGCTTACCGTGTATCATTCCTCGAGGTCCGATACCGAAAAACAGATGATGGGGACGATTCGTTATCAATCGTACAATCCGCTTGCTTCCCCAAGAATCGAGAACGATTGGCGCTCCAGCCTGGAGCAGTGGCAGAAATTCTATCGCTCCAATGTTGACAGGAACAGATTTCCCTACATTACGAAAACCCGCGGGGGCCGTTTGGGAGGTTTTCTCCTGGCTACCTTGTTCCTGATCCTGGCCGGGCCGGTGAATTACAATTATTTCAGGAAACGGAAAAAGATCCGTATGCTCCTGGTCAGCCTTCCCGTGATCTCGATCGCCTTTTGCCTTCTTATCGTCGCCTATTTTTTCGCCACACAGGGATTTGCCAAAAAGGGGGGCAGCTTCAGTGTTACCCTCCTCGACGAGGCGAAAAACGACGCCTTCACTTTTTCCCGTCACTCGATTTATTCCGGACTCTACCCGGTGGGGGGATTTCGTTTCTCCTCCAATACCCTCTTCTACCCCCTCCAGACCTCCTCCGGGTACTCCTTCGATCTCACACGGGATCAGCACCTCGAATCCGGACTGTTCAATCCATCGACCAATTTTCACTTCTTCACCGCCATGCCGTTCCAGACCCGGGAACGACTCGTTTACGATCCCGGGGACAATACCGTGACGAACGGATTCGAAACCGCCGTGAAAGATGTGTTCATTCGGGATGGTGCGAGAATCCTGACCGCTGCTGAACTCTTACCCGGGGAAAAGAAAAAACTCGAGCAATCGACGGAAAAAGAAATCATGCCCGCGTTTGTCGATACCCTGGAAAAAGAGGAAAAGGTTTACTATAAATCCTACATGATTGAGTTTGCAACCGGATGGATCTCAAGAAACCAGCTGGATTACATCTTTCGTTTCGATGGCAAAACTTCCTCCATCCAGAGCGGAACTTCGATCCGGGGCAGGGGATGCCATATCCTCGTGGGAAAACGATAAAACAAGGCCAGGGGAGGCTTTGAAATGCTTAGTGTAAACAATCTCACAAAGGTCTTTACCAAGGTGAAGGCCGTGGATCAGCTCTCCTTCGAATTGAAAGAGGGACGAATCTGCGGATTCGTCGGACCCAACGGCGCCGGCAAAACCACCACCATGAGAATCATCGCCACCCTGGATGAAGCCACCAGCGGCGAGGTTTTCGTGGATCAATTGTCCATCAGGGAACACCCCTACAAGATCCGTCGCATGATCGGGTTCATGCCCGACCATTACGGAACCTATCCCGCACTCACGGTTCGGGATTACATGGAATTCTATGCCAGGGCCTATGAAATCAACAGCGGCCTCCGGGAACAGAGGGTGCTCCAGATCATGGATTTCACGGGACTCGACAAGATCGCGGAGAAAAAAGTCGAGGCGCTCTCCAAGGGCATGAGGCAACGCCTGAACCTCGGGCGCGCCCTGATCAACGATCCCCGGCTCCTCGTCATGGACGAACCCGCGGCCGGACTCGATCCCAGGGCACGCGTCGAACTCCGCTTCCTCATCAAAAAACTCGCCGAACGCGGCAAAACCGTATTTGTCAGCTCCCATATCCTCACCGAACTCGGGGAAATCTGCGAGGATATCCTCATCATCGACAAGGGGCGACTCATCATGTACGGGGATATCGGGGAAATCCGGAAAAAAATGCAGAAAACCGTGGAGATCTCGGTAAGGCTCCTCACCCCGGAAAAGGTCAAAGATCTCGAAAAATACCTCCTGGAGAGAAAGGGCGTACGGGATGTCAGGATTACCACGGAAGATTGTGTGAGCTTCTCCTTTCTCGAGGAAATGTCTCTTATCCCGGGTTTTATCCAGGAAATGATGAACGCCGGATTTCCCGTTGTCGAATTCAATCCCAGGCTCCTCACCATGGAGGATGTATTCATCCAGATCACGGAGGGTGAATTTTGAAACGCAGCCTGAAAATCGTCCTGGATAACGCCATGCTGTTCAAGGACCTCACCCAGTGGATGAGGAAACGCACCTTCCAGTTTCTCTTTTTCGGGCTCCTTTTTCTCTCGGAAGTCATCTGCGGGATCATTATGCTCCTCCCCACCGAGTCGCCCCTCGTGGGGGTCGTGTTATTCAATATCCTCTTTTTCATACAGATGATTTATTCCCTGTCCATTGCCGGAATGGCCTATAACCTGACGGCCAGGGAATTCCAGAACCGGACCTTCGAGCTGTACGAGATCTCGGGCATGTCCCTGGAAAAGATGGTGCTCGGGAAATTCACCTCCATGTATTACCAGTTCCTGTTCGGGTTTTTCTGCCTGGTTCCGTTCATGTTCGTTGCCTATATCCTCGGGGGAGTGGATTTCAGCTATCTTTTCGTAATGACCGTTTCCCTGGTTCTTGCTGCCGCCCCGGTTTATCTCTTCATCCTCTTTATCTCCCTCAACTCCCGGATCGTGAAGATCGGGGGACTCCTGCGGTTGATCATGCTCTTTTTCGGCGTCATCTTCGGAATATATATCATCACGGGGATGATCGGCTTCATAATCATGGGTCACGGGGTATCCAGGGGGATTTCCTCTTTCATGGACTCCCTTGTCTCCCTCGACCTGAAGGTGCTGGGAGCGGTTTTCGTCTTTTTTGTTTTTTATTTCCAGGTGTGCCTGCTCCTTTTCTACCTCTGTTGCGATGCCCTTTCCGGGGTGAACGATTCCAGGGAAACACAGGTGAAACTCCTCGCCCTCCTCCTCACGTTCACCTGGTTTTGCTTTTGGCTCGGTTTGCTTTTTATCAACGCTGGAGCGGGAGAGGAGATCTTCTTCCTGGCCTTTATTCCCGCGTTTTCCCTCTGGTGCGGAATCGGGTGGTTCTATTTCTATAACCGGTTCGATGCTCCCGTTGTGGCCCGGAAAAGGAAACAGGAGGCACGGGGAATCAAGCGGGCTGTCCATTATCTCTTCGAACCCGGCGCCCGGGGCAGCTTCCGGGTTTTCCTCCTCCTCATGGCCCTGGTTGGGATATTCTGGCTCCTTTATAACCTGGCCTGGAATTTGAATGCCCTCCCCACGAAGGATCTGGAATACCTCGGGATCGCCGCCTCCTTTCCCCTGCAAATCCCCTTCTTCCTTGCCGTTCCCTGCGGGATCCTCATGGCCTTCCGGGCCTTCCGGGAAAAATACAAGGTGATTCGCCTCTTTTCCCTCCTCGTCTGGATCCCCGGCGCCATCGGACTCCTCATCATTCGCGGTGTGTTCGAGGGCATTTACCGGTTCAGGGATTCATTTACAGAGGTGCTCTTCGATTTCCTCAGCCTCGTCGTTTCCCCCATCACAAGTGTGATCCTCGAAATGGATGGACACTCGAGCCTGGATTCCGCCGGGTACATTATCCGGATTTTCCTCGGAGCGATCGGGCTCTACATCATGTGGTGCATTACCCGCCCCCCACGAAAGAACAAGGCGAAACATCCCCAGCCCCCTCCCGACGAAAAGGCCCTGACAAACTCACCTGTGGAGGTCCCTGAAAAATGAGACGGCCCTCCTTCATATCGGGACTTAAAACGATATGGGATAATCCCGTCCTGTTCAAGGAAACCTCCCAATGGCTCCGAACCGGAAATTTTCCCCTGGTGTTCCTCGGTTTTCTCCTGATCTGTGAAATCACCTGTGTGGCCGTCCTGGTGACCCACGGATCACATGATCCCGGTAAAATCTCCTTTTCCATCCTCGTCGGCATCCTTTTGCTGTATGCCGTTTTTATCGGTTTTTCCGGTTCCGAAGCCACCGCGCGAGAGGTGAAATCCGGGACCATGGAATTCTACGAACTCTCGGGAATCACCCCCGGTAAAATGGTCAAGGGAAAGATTCTCTCCATGCTACATCAATACCTCCTGGCGTTTTTTTCCGCGGCTCCGTTCCTGCTATTCTCCTATTATCTGGGAGGGGTGGATTTCCTTCAGATTTTCGACCTCTCTCTCATGCTCCTCTTTTTCGGGATTACGATTTTTTTTCTCGGGCAGATCCGCGGACTTTTCGAACTGTTCAGGCCGATCCGGTTCGTTGCCATGTTCCTCATGATCCTCTTTATCCCCGAGACATTTTTCATGGTTGTATATGCCCTGTTGAAACCCGTTCCTATTTTGAGAAACATCCTGGAACTGGATCCCGGCTTCACCACAGGTATCTTTGTGTTCCTGGTCCTCCAGCTCATGCTTTACATTCTCTATTTTTTAATCTGCTGCCAGGCCTTCTGTCGAAGATGGGAATCCCGCCTCGGTTCGATTTTTGTTTTATTTGTGATTTATGTGATCGCCCGCATGATCGGGATTCATGCCATGGGGGATCTCTATGGAATGGATATGTATCTGGGTCTGAGGGCCGTGATGCCCGCATGGCCACTTATCATCGCACTTTTTATATTCGTTATGTTCACTGACGTCACGTAAAGGCGAAGCCAGCTCTACTAGAGAGGTAACCGGTGCCGGATAACCCCACGCAATACCAAAACAGAAAAGCCATCGAGGCCTTTGCCCTCAAGTATCGCCTCTCCCTCCCGGAAAGGCAGAAGGCCACCCGCATCGGCGAACTCGCGGGAAGAAAAACCGGCAGCTCCATCGAGTACCAGGACCGACGCGATTACGTTCCAGGCGACGACCTCCGCTACATCGACTGGCGCGCCTTTGCCCGCAGCGACCGGCTCAGCATCAAGCTCTACCGCGAGGAAATCAGCCCCAGGGTGGATATCGTTACGGACACCTCACTCTCCATGGATGTCACACCGGAAAAATCCCTCCGCGCCCTGGATCTCGCCTTTCTCTTTTATCTCCTCTCCCTCAAAACCAACGCCGCGGTGGGGGTGTATTCCCTGGGGGAGCAGCTCACAAGGATCAAAATCCCCCTGGATCTTCTGGCGATGGATCATACCAGGCAGGATACCCCCATGCCCCTCCTTCATGCCTCTCCCATGGCACGGAAGGGGGGAATCAAGATTTTCATCAGCGATTTTCTGTTTCCCTTCTCGCCGGGAGATCTGGTGTCGTACTTTTCCGCCTCCGACCGCCTGATACTCGTGCAGGTCCTCTCCAGCTTCGAGGATGACCCGAATCCCGGCGGGACCGTCCGGCTCCTGGATGCGGAAAACAGCGAATACCTCGATGTGGCTTTGAATCGCGCCACTATCGAGGGATACCGCAAAAGGCTCGCTCATTTGAAGGGCGATATGGAAAGAAAGACGCGCCTCGTTCAGGGCGCCTTCGTATCCGTAAGGGACATCGATCCCATGGAGGAAACCGTTCGAAGCCTGCTCCTGAATTCGATTATCGAGGTGTAGGGGAGGAGAAGGAGTATTGTTCCGGAGGCAACTCACATCCCTTTTGAACAACGCCATCCTGTACAAGGACACCACCCAGTGGATCCGGGGCAGGTCTTTCCCGTTTGTGTTTTTCGGATTCCTTGCCGCCAGCGAGATCGTCACCCTCGGAGTGCTCCTTTTTGCAGGCGACCGCGTCGCACCCGGTCTCGTCACGTTTTTCATCCTCTTCGGAATCCTGGTTATCTATGCCATTGCGATCCAGAGTGTGGGACGTCGATATGTAAAGGATGAAAAGACCACTCGCACCTGGGAGCTTTACAGCCT
>Ga0272442_10001164_pt1 | contig 40566 bp, 27 predicted proteins | sample SSMForm2O_FD_200262 | JGI IMG/M metagenome (GOLD analysis project Ga0272442, IMG submission 200262) | Marine sediment archaeal communities from Little Sippewissett salt marsh, Falmouth, MA, United States - SSM-Form-2O | ecosystem: Environmental > Aquatic > Marine > Wetlands > Sediment ...
CAGATGCTGACGCCGATACAGATGCTGACGCCGATGCAGACGCCGATGCCGATGCAGACGCTGATGCAGACGCGGATATAGACGCCGACGCCGATGCTGACGTAGACGCCGATGCCGACGCCGATGCCGATACCGATGCTGACGCAGATGCTGACGCTGATATAGACGCCGATGCAGATGCCGACGCCGATGCCGATGCCGACGCCGACGCCGACCTGCCCAATTACGTGTTCGTGACTTCAACAGGATACGCAGGCAAAGACATCGGAGGCCTGAACGGGGCTGACACAATCTGTCGTAATCACGCTTCCGATGCCGGCCTTCGGGGTACTTACAAAGCATGGCTCTCGACATCGGAGGTGGATGCCAAAGACAGGTTAATAGAAGCAGGTGCAAGGGGATGGGTCAGAACCGATGACAGGCCCTTTGTGGACAGTGTCGATGATCTGACATCCGGCAGGATCTATTATCCCCCGCTGCTTGACGAACATGGAGATCCCGCACCAGACATATTTGTATGGACGGGGACACAGTATGCAGGAATAAAGTATTCGACATTCATGTGCGATGACTGGCAACCTACTGCAACCGGGAACGGGTATCTTGGACGTGATACTACGACGACACAAAACTGGACAGCTGCCGCAACAACGTCATGTACATCGCCCCGGCCGCTTTACTGCTTCGGTGTAAGCACTAATAATGAGCTTATTCCGGAAAGGGAATACGGCAGACTTGCCTTTATCACCTATCCCACGTTCAGCCCTGATGGCGGACTGGAGATTGCTGACAGACGCTGCCAGTCGCAGGCGGATACCTATGGTCTTGAAGGAAGATTTCTCGCCCTGCTTGCCACAAGCGCGGCCACTGCCGCTTCGAGATTCTCCCCGGATCCGCCCAGGTGGATACGACCGGATGGAATATCCATCACCGAAACAGCTGCCGACCTGCTTTCCGGATCTGATCTTATGGCGCCCATTAATGTGACTGCAGATAGCGCCATGTATTATGGCTCCAACAGGGTCTGGACCGGTGCAGAGAGCATAAATACTCTTCCTTCGGGCACGGGTGTAACATGTAATGACTGGATGGACTCCAGCAATTCTTATGATGGATATTACGGACTCGCCAACTATACTACACACTATTATTTCGACACCTCCACAAGAATTTGCTCGGACACTGTCCACCGCCTGTACTGCCTGGAGCAGTCGCTGTGCCCGGGCCACTCGCCCGGAACATCCATTGCAGGCCCGCATGAACAGTACGGCTTCTGCTGGTATCTCACAGAAGGCGGCGTAAGCTGCGATGACGTATGCAGTACACTGGGCGGAGCAAACCTGGCTTACCTGGCCGAGAATGAATGGGAAGACAACTGCAGCAGCCCGCAATCTGACGACGTCAGCTACTGGTTTTACAACAACGGCAATCCCGGAAACTGGACAGGTACTGGAGCCACTGGCGGTCTGACGCTTGGATATGGATATTCCGGTGGCAGTTATTATGGAAAATGCGCCGGGGGAGCACCCAGTACATGGGGTACGTATCCAGGGCGGACCAATGGCGGTCCTTCACGAACAGTAGTATGCCCATGTTTCGGCGATACGGGTTTTGCCTTCTGGGATGATTTTGAGAACGGTAATTACGATGGCTGGAGTATCAATAATCCAGGGGGATATTCGACCATCGAGGTTACTAGCAGTCAGGCTGCAAATGGAACTACATCAAGTTACCACATGGTGGGAGGAAGCGGCCATAATTCGGGGGCATACCAGTTGTTCAGCAATATCAGACCATCGCGTGTTTCCTACTGGGCAAGATCAGCCAATACCGGTCTGTATGATACATATTTTATCGCCCATGGCGATGTCACCAGTCATGTATTTTACCTTCTTTTTGATTCAGATGGAAACATTTCGGGATGTGACGATTCTAACTGGGTTGATTTTCAGTCATATTCTCCCAATGTCTGGTATCATATTGAGGTCAGAAACATAGACTGGGACAATAAAACGTTTGATTATTATATTGATGATGTTCCTGTTCATACAGGGGCTCAATTCCAGAATGCAGCGAATAATTCCATTGTTGAGATTGAAATGTATAACTACGATGATTCCGAAGCCTGGTGGGACGAGATTGGATTCTATTGATTTCTTTCAATAACCTTCCATAACCCGCTTCCCTTGGTTCATTCCTGTTTGACACGCCTTTTGTTCGATGAAATATTACTGGCCGGGGTTTGTGGAACAATTACAGAAGGATGCTGATCAAGAGAGGTTTTCAGAAAATGAACAGGAATTTTGTAAAAGCCATAAATTTAGCGGTGTTTCTGGCCTTCGGGCTTCTTTGTTCCATTGCGTATTCACAGGACGCGAGGGAGATGTATTCGCAGGGCGTCGAGCTGTTTGAAAAAGGCAGCTACACCGAGGCGGCGGCCGCCTTCAGAAAGGCATATGAGCTCAAGCCGTCATGGAAGATATGGTTCAATATAGGGCAGAGCGAGGCTGCCGCAAAACGCTACGGACTTGCATGGGAAGCCTTCGAGGCATACCTCGTCGGAGGCGGTGACGAGATCCCGGACGAGCGCAAGGACTATATTCTTACCGAGATCAAACGCATGCAGCTTCTCGTCGGCTTCGTCGAAGTGAAGGCTCCGGAGGGCATTGACGTGATTGTCGACACCGACCTGCGCGGAACGACGCCGCTGAAGGGTCCGATCAGGATTTCGGCCGGTCCACAAAAGATAGTACTCAGAAAAGGTATTGACGCACTTCTTGAAAAAGACATTTCCGTTATCGGGGGTACGAGCACGGTAATAGAATTTGAACTTCCCGAAGAAAAACCCGCTGCAGCCCAGGCACCGCCTGCGCCTGAGCCCGAACCTGAAGAAAAAGAACCGGAGCCCGAAAAGACAGAGCCGGAAGAACCGGAAGAGGAAGAAGGCATCGGTCTTGATACCTGGGGCTGGATAGCAGTCGGAGTCGGGGGCGGAATGCTGGCAGGAGGCGCAATCACGGGCGGCATGGCGCTTTCGGCCAATAATGACCTCAAGGACAAGTATCCTGACGGAAACGTGCCTCCGGAAGGAAAGGATGACAAGGACAGCATGGAGACAATGGCAACCGTTTCCACCGTGCTCATTATCGGTGGTGCAGCGGTGGCGGCCACGGGAGCCGCGCTTCTAATCTGGGATGCATTCGGATCCGAAGAAGAAGAGAGTTCTGTAAGTGTTGCTCCAGGCCCTGGTTCTGTCTCACTGTTGTGGAGATATTAAAATATGACGATAATGCGGGGTTTGTTTTTTTTATTTTTCCTGTCTGCATTAAGTGGATGCAATCTTCTGCTTGATGAATTCAGGGACGTTGATGAGAAAAAGGACGCATCAATGCCCGGGGCTGATGCCGGCAGTGATTCCGACAGCGACACGGATTCAGATACTGATTCAGACACTGACACGGATACGGATTCTGATACAGATACGGACAGCGATACTGACACAGATACCGATACAGACACCGACACTGACACCGATACTGACACAGACGCAGATGCCGACGCGGACGCTGACGCAGACGCCGGAGACGACTCGGGAGCCGATGCAGATGCTGATATAGACGCCGATGCAGATGCCGATGCAGATGCCGATGCAGATGCAGATGCTGATATAGACGCAGATGCCGACGCCGATGCCGATGCGGACGCGGATGCAGACGCGGATGCAGACGCTGATGCAGACGCCGACGCCGACGCTGACGCTGACGTAGATGCCGATGCCGACGCCGATGCCGATGCCGATGCTGACCAGCAGAATATTATGTTCGTGACTTCTATAGCTTATGACGGAAGGTACATCGGCGGCTTGTCAGGGGCGAATTCAATATGCAGGAACCATGCATCAGACGCCGGCCTTCCTGCCAATACTTACGTTGCATGGCTGTCCACGTCCGTTGTTGATGCAAAGGACACACTGGGCAGTGCCAGGGGCTGGATCAGGACCGACGGCCTTCCGTTCGTGGACACGGTTGCGAATTTGACCAATGGCATAATATTTTATCCACCGATTCTTGATGAAAACGGGGATCCAGTAGCTGAAGGGCAGTATGCATGGACGGGTACTTACGGCAACGGCACTAAACACAGCGGCGCAATGTGCGACGACTGGTCTTCTTCGGCAAGCGGAATGGGTCGCAGGGGATATGTATGGGCAACGACAAATGCCTGGACATCCGTCGGGGCAGCAGGTTGCACGAGCGACCTTCCCATATACTGTTTTGGAACAGACTACTCCGTACCAGTGACGGTGGACCCGATTCCGGGAAGAATGGCCTTTGTCTCTAAAAATCCATTCATACCGGCCGGAGGCCGTGCAGGAGCCAATGCTCACTGCCAGGGTGAAGCGGATACATATGGACTGAGCGGGACATTCCTGGCCCTGATCGCAACAAAAGCAGAATCAGCGGCCAGTCTTTTTACACCCGGACCCACATGGATCCGTCCTGACAATGTGATGATTGCTGATTCTGCAGAAGATTTCCTTTCCGGATCACCCCTGAAGGCTCCAATAAATGTCACTCCTGACAGTGTTGATTACGTGAATTTCATAGACATCTGGACCGGAGCTGACTCAATACTTGCTACTGCGCCCAGTACTACGATCACATGCAATGAATGGACTGATTCTACTTCGTCATACAGCGGCAACGTGGGCAGGCCTGAGTATGCATCCAACTGGTATTTCGACTATACATCGTCACCACAGGGATGCCAGGAATCAGACATACACCTTTATTGCCTGCAGGAAGAACCATGCCCTCAATACATGGATGGCACTTCAATCGCCGGCCCGCATTCACAGTACGGCTTCTGCTGGTATCTGGCAGAAACCAGTACAAGCTGCGATGATGCATGCGTTGCGCTGGGAGGGGCAAACCTCGCTTACCTGGCGGAAGATTCATATCCCGATAACTGCAGCGGACCTGATACCGACGATATTAGCACCTGGTTTTACAACAACGGCAATCCAGGAAACTGGACATCTGCAGGCAGTGCGACAGGTTTCCATACTTTGAGCTATGGATCCACAAATGGCCTGTACTATGGAAAATGTTCCACTGGTACAAATCCCAGCCTTGGTGCGTACCCTAATGAAACCCAGGTAAGTTCCAGCCTAAATGCAGCCTGCGCATGCTTCGGTGATACGGGACTGGCCTTCTGGGACGACTTCGAGGACGGGAATTATGACGGGTGGCTTTCCGGAGGCGGCAGCTATACGACGGTTGAAGTGGACTCAGGCACCGGTGCAAACGGAACATCCAGCAGCTTTCACTTGGTGGGATATTCGGGCTTTACCTCAGGTTACTATCAGTCGTTCCCTGATATTCAGCCGTCACATATTTCGTACTGGGTCAGGACGGCATCTTCCGGAGGTTTGAATACGGGATACTTTGTCGTCCGGGACGGAAATGCAAACGCTTTTTATAACTTCTTTCAGTCAACGGGAAACCTAAGAATATGTCATAGTGGCGGCTGTGAGAGCTATCTGGCCTATTCTCCTTACACTTGGTATCACATCGAAATGAGGAACATAGACTGGGCTACCAAGACTTTTGACCTGTACATAGACAACAGTCTGATGGATTCAGGACTTGGCCTTTATGAAAGCTCAAGCGTAAGCCATATGGACACAATAATTCTTTCAAATGTCGTCGATGAAGACTGCGAAGCCTGGTGGGACGAAATAGGCTTTTACTGATACTGCCGGGGAAAGGTCCGGCAAATGAATTAGCAGTCTGGAGATAGTATTAAATGACCCGGATTCAGGTTTTGATTGTTGCCTTTTTCCTGTCTGTATTACCCGGATGCAATCTCCTGCTTGATGAATTCAGGGACGTTGATGAGAAAAAGGACGCATCAATGCCCGGGGCTGATGCCGGCAGTGATTCCGACAGCGACACGGATACCGATACCGACTCTGATACGGACACTGACACTGATTCTGATACAGATACGGATGTTGATACAGATACGGATGTTGATACAGATACGGATACGGATGCTGATACAGATACGGATGCTGATGCGGACGCGGACGCCGGAGACGACTCGGGAGCCGATGTTGACGCGGATGCCGATGCAGACGCGGATGCCGATGCCGACGCGGACGCCGATGCTGACGCGGACGCTGATGCTGACGCTGACGCCGATGCTGACGCGGACGCTGACGCTGACGCTGACGCGGATGCCGATATTGACGCCGATGCAGACGCTGATGCGGACGCTGACGCTGACGCTGACGCGGATGCTGATGCCGACGCTGACGCCGATGCCGACGCGGATGCTGACGCGGATGTATGTCCTTCCGGAATACTGGATCAGTCCCAGGAGTCATACGATACAAATTTCAACTGTGCATCAAACTATACCTTTGCACAGTCATTTGTGCCTTCAAAGCCGTATCTATCTTCTGTCGAGCTGATCATCGAACTGGTCGGGGATCCGGCGGCTTCAAAATATTCCATAGCAGAAGATAATGGTGGTGAGCCTGGAACAGTAATCTGGGGACCAAAATCAAGGGATGATTTCTCCGGCGGCCCTTCATGGTACTGCTATGATACAGACAGCATTGAGGTTACTCCGGGAGAGCTGTACTGGATTGTTCAGGAGTTGTTCAGTGTTGATACAGACAATGCAAACTGTCACAAGTGGAAGCCCCTCGCATCAGACGGCTATCCTCCGGGCGGTTTTGCATACAATATGGGCGGCGGCTGGCTTACGAGCATGTACACAACCCATGACATGACTTTCCGCACCTATGGAAGTTTCTGCCCCGGGTATTCTTCCGGCACTTCCATTGCAGGCCCTCATGAACAGTACGACTTCTGCTGGTACCTAACAGAGGGCGGGGTGAGCTGTGATGAAGCCTGTGGAGCACTCGGAGGAGCAAACCTGGCATATCTGGCCGAGAATGAATGGGAAGACAACTGCAGCATCCCGCAATCGGACGATGTCACCTACTGGTTCTACCACAACGGCAATCCCGGAAACTGGACAGGAACAGCAGCCACAGGAGGCCATACGCTTGGATACGGATATTCCAGTGGCAATTACTATGGAAAATGCGCCGCAGGATCTGGGGCAGTGGGTACTTATCCGGGATCGTCTAATTCCAGTCCTACACGCTCTCTTGCCTGCCCGTGCTTTGGCGATACGGGTATGGCCTTCTGGGAGGATTATGAGGACGGTGACTACGATGGCTGGGACATACATACTCCAGGCAACTACACTACTATTGAGGTTACGAGCAGTCAGGCAGCGAATGGAACCACATACAGCTTTCACATGGTAGGGGGTAACAATACTCAGCATGATGGAGCATACAGGACATTCACAGACTTTCGTCCGAGAGGTTTTTCCTACTGGGTAATGTCAGGTGACGCAACCAGGCATGACGCATATTTTCACGCCAGAGGTGACCAGGGAAGCTATATCTTTTTCATATACTTCCGAAATGACGGAATAATAAGAACCTATGATGGAACTAATATTTATGATTTACAAAGCTATTCGGCCGACACCTGGTATCACATTGAGGTTCGCAATATCAACTGGACCGACAAAACTTTCGACTACTATGTCGATGGAACACTCATGCGGGCGGGCGCCTCCTTCTGGGATGCCAGTAACAACTCCCTTGATGAAATAAACATATATAACAACACTGAAGGTGCCGAAGCATGGTGGGACGAAATAGGCTTTTATTAAACCCTGTTACACCCTGTCGAACCCCCATTTACTTGACCCTTAAGTTCCCGGTTGATAAATATAGTTATGCGAAGCTTTCATGTCGGCGTAATCGCCCCACTTACACTTCCGGAACCACTGAACAGTGCAAAAGCTGCGAATTCCGTGTGCCGTGCACTCGAACATCGCGGCTACAATGTTTCGGCCCTTGCAATATCGAACAACCTGGAATCCGAAATACGCCGGATGGGCATAGACATCGGGTTTGTTGCAGCCGAATGGCCCGGGCGCGAGGGTGCGCTCTGCGGTATGCTTCAGACGATGGGCATTCCTCACACGGGGTCAGGGGTGCTTGCCAGCGCGGTTGCGGGAGACAAGGTAAGAACAAAGGAGACGCTGCGTCTGAACAACCTGCCTACGACACCGTACTACGTTATTTATAAAGACAGCAGCATTGCATACGAGGCCATTCAGCATTCCTTCGGCTTCCCGGTAATGGTCAAGCCGGCTAGGGGCACTCACTCGCTCGGCGTGAGCATGGCCGGTGATCACGAAGCCCTCAAGCAGTCCATTTTTGCAGCCGAAACCTATTATCCCGATGTGCTGGTTGAGCGTTACGTAAAAGGCACCGAGATCGTGGTTGGAATCCTGGACGGACGTATTCTTGGAGCCGCCGAAGTGTCCGGACAGGGGCACGATGTCTCCATAGAGTTTCCCGTCAGATTGAGGCCCACGCTCTACCGGGGAATACTCAACCTAGCCCTCAGAGCTTCATGCGTTCTGAACGTAAAGGGTGCCGTAACTGTAGACATGCTGCTGTGCGAAGAAGAAAATGAATACATTCTTGAGGTTAATGCACCGCCTGATCTTTCGGAAGACGGACTGATGGCCACTATTGCTTCAGGAGCCGGTCTGGGATATGAGGATCTTGTCGAAAGGGTTCTGTTTACGGCCGAAGCAAGGACCGGGGAGATATACACAAACGGAATAGCGGATAAGCGGACGCCTGCCGGTGAAAAGGATGTTGATTCGGCGAAAGAAGGGCTTGATCCCGTTTTCCAGGAATAAACATGTCGATTGATCAGAGAAGAGCCGAACGCGTAGACGTAAATGTTGCTGCTGAAGTCTATACCGGCTCGGGGGTGCTCGAGGCATCAACGAGAAACCTGAGTTCATCAGGAATATGTCTCGATACGGATGTGGCTCTGCCCGAAGAGAACGTCATCGGTATTTCAATATTTCTTACCGAAGAGGGAATCGAAGACCCCGACGAGGAGCCTTTGAACCTCAAGGCGCAGGTTGTCTGGTGCTCAGAACGGGATGACGGCGGTTTTTCCGCCGGTTGCAGGTTCGATGACCTTAAAGAGGAAAACCAGCAGAAGCTCAATCATTTTCTCACAGCAGTAGGAGAAGCCTGAGCATTATTACCCAGTTCCTGCGAGGATTGTGAATCAGGAAACAGTCCGGCAATCTTCATTCCGCTCCATACGGCAATAATACCCATGGCACATAAGCGACCCGCCTTGGCTGCAAATGCATCGTGTGAATATATCGTCCAGTAAAGAGCCAGCGTCCAGGCAATTACGCAGGCCAGGGCCATGGCCCCATCTTTTTTTTCATTGTCCGTTTTTCTTCTTGCCACCGTCTGCTGGAAGATAATGCCGGCAATGGGAACACACCATGCCTTAATACTTAGAACGATGCCTTTCATGAAGGCTCCCTCTATGCTCATTGAAGGAAGGCTCCAGCCACCCAGACCCGTTATTGCGAAAATTACCGAAAGGGAAACAATGGCGGCAAAACGGCCGGCAAATCCTGAGGAAAGCGGCATTGATGTAAGAGACATCAGATTCCTGCCGGCTGAAATGGTAAAAATGGCAATAAGGGCATTGAACGGGTTGAGCACAATGCCCCATGAACTGTCTATCAGATGGGGGTTGTACAGATATTCATTAAGACTGTGTATGCTCCCGTGCGCAAGAAACACCGTAAGCATCGCCAGTGGCGGAAGGGCGTAACCCAGATTTTTTAGCACACTGCCCGCACGCTGAATGAACGAGATGCTTCTGTTACTGCCGCCAGCCAGAGCGTCCAGTATCAGACCTCCGATCAGGACGGCAATCAGTATTACGCTGAGATCCGGTCCGGAGCCTGCAAGAAGATGAAAAGAAGGAACAAGCGCGGCAAAGGCCGTGGCTCCAGCGGCTGATACAAGAAGCAAAAGGGCCTGTGATTCATGTCTTTCAACAGGTGGTGCCTGCGGCTTTTTACCCCCTCTACCCCTCGCGTATGTCCAGAAAAGCCCGGTGAACATGCCGAAGAGAACGACTGCTCCAATCATTTCCAGGCTTACGTCTTCTGTAAAAGGAGAATATGTCCTGTTCAGACTCAGCAGCTGACCGTTCCTGAGCACTTCATATCTGCTGCTGCATGATGAGCAGAAATATCCGAGATCGAGAACATCGTCCATCTCCCAGCTTTCGATGGAAACAAGCACGTCACCCTTTCTGAGGCCTATGCCTGAGCCTGTTGTATTCTGCTTTACGCCTGAGATAACGAGTTCAGACCCGTTATCCACGATTTCAAGGCCCCAGTCTGACATGAAAGCCCTGGATCTGTCTTCGATCTCGGTGGAAAACAGGTTCATTCCCCTCCTGCACGAGAAGTACAGCTTCAGGTTCTCACTCCGCCCTGTTATGTATGTCCCCAGTCTGCCTCCAAGTATTACTTCGATATAACCCCTGAAGGCTACGGCGTCGGCCCCCCATCGCCTGCCGAGATAAGTTGTTGGATAAATTTTTATTCTCGTATCGTTCTCGATCGTGGCTGCAATCGTTATTCTGGTTTCAACCGGTTGCTTTTTCCCGAGCTGAAGCCATTTTCCGTGAAAAACAATTCTTGGATCATCTCCCGTAAAGCCTTTTCCGGAGATTACGAGCGGCTGTCCGTATTCCAGCATTTCAGGACCGACCCCGGTTACGGATGCAAGCTCAATCTCCCTGTGAGCTTCGCACGACGCAACTGTACAGATTAATGCAAGTGCGGTGAATATCCGGAAGGACAGACCCATGATAGACATATAACTTCTTAAAAGGGCTAAAATCCATTTTTCTGCATTTCACATGCTCATGATGCATTCAGCTGATTGCCAAGTGCTGACAGACCGCGTCTGCCGGTGCCCGTCGTTATGTTGACACCAATGCCGGCGGGCATTACGTTGACCACAGGGGAACGGGTTTCCCGTCATGTTTACAGGCCCTTAAGTGGTCTGAATACACGGAGGAAAGTAATGAATGAGGATAACATGCATCAACCTCTTGATATTCTTGCAATTCTGCCACTGAGGAATGCGGTTCTTTTTCCGACAGCCGTTGTGCCCATCAATGTAGGAAGATCCAAATCCGTTCGCCTTCTCGAGGAAATCATGGGGGATGACGAGCGCCACATTGGCATAATCAGCCAGAGAAACGCTGAAGTGGAAGACCCGGCGTGGAACGATCTTTACAAGATGGGTTGTTCTGCACGCGTTCTGAAGGTCATAAAACTCGGAAAGGACAACTACAGCGTTGTTCTCCAGGGCATTTCTAGGATCCGTATTCAACGCGAACTAGAAAGTGAGCCTTACATGAAGGCCGAGGTGGAATACATAGATGAACCCGACGATCATGATGTCGAACTTGACGCACTTGCTCTCAATCTCAGGGAGACCGCGCGTCAGGTGGTAACCATGCTTCCAAACATGCCAAAGGAAGTGGGATCGTTTCTTGATTCGGTTGCGGAACCCGGTGTGCTCGCAGACCTCGTAGCCTCCAACCTTTCCATAACTACGGACGAAAAGCAGAAGGTCATCGAGGCCGTACAGCTCAAACACAGGCTTCGCCTCTGCCTGATGTACCTGACGCGGCAGCTCGAGATTCTCAAGGTGAAAAAAGAGATATCGTCCATGGTTCAGGAGGAAATGGGGAAAAGCCAGCGCGAATACTTTCTCAGGCAGCAGATGAAGGCCATCAAGGAGGAACTCGGAGAGCCCGAGGACGACGAGGATGACATACAGGAAATCGAGCACAAGATAGAAAAGAAGAACCTGCCGCCGGAAGCCGAAAAAATGGCGAAAAAACAGCTTTCGCGCATGAAGCAGATGCAGCCGTCGAGTGCCGAGTATTCAGTAGTTCACACATACCTCGACTGGATTCTCGATCTTCCGTGGAACGAATCGACAGAGGACATGCTGGATGTTCCCGAAGTCCGAAAGGTGCTAAACGAGGATCACTACGACCTGGAAAAGGTCAAGAAGCGCATTCTCGAATACATAGCCGTCCGCAAGCTCAAGCCCGACAAGAAGGGGCCCATACTCTGCTTTGTGGGCCCTCCCGGTGTGGGAAAGACATCCCTGGGACGTTCGATCGCCCGGGCGGTGGGACGCAAATTCATACGAATCTCTCTGGGTGGAGTCCGTGATGAGGCAGAGATCAGAGGACACAGGAGAACGTATGTCGGAGCCCTTCCCGGCAGAATCATACAGGGAATGAAAAAGGCGTGCACTGTGAATCCCATTTTCATGCTGGACGAAGTGGACAAGCTAGGCCACGACTTCAGAGGAGATCCTTCATCGGCACTTCTTGAGGTGCTGGATCCGGAACAGAACGATCAGTTTTCGGATCACTACATCGAGGTCATGTACGACCTTTCAAAAGTCATGTTTATCGCAACGGCGAACATAATGGATCCGATTCCTCCTGCTCTGAGAGACAGAATGGAAGTAATCGAACTTCCTGGTTACACCAGGGTTGAGAAGAAAAAGATCGCATTCGATTTTCTCATTCCAAGGCAGATCGAAGAGCATGGACTCAATGATGAGATGATCAGATTTGCGGAAGATGCAGTGGAGAGAATCATCGATTCATATACCAGAGAAGCCGGGGTTAGAAACCTGGAGCGAGAGATCGCGTCGGTGTGCAGGTCGGTCGCCGTAAAAATTGCGGAAAGCGGTGAGGATAAACCCGGACTCATGTCCGCCGACGCGGCTTTTGTTTCGGAAGTGCTCGGACCGGAGAAATTCATGCCCGAGGTGGCTGAAAGGCTGGAAGTTCCGGGCGTTGCCACCGGCCTGGCATGGACACCCACCGGCGGTGACATAATATTCATCGAAGCCACGAAAATGTCGGGCAAGGGACAGCTGCAGCTCACCGGACAGCTAGGCGACGTGATGAAGGAGTCTGCATACACGGCACTGTCCTTTATCAGGTCACGGACGGCCGATCTGGACATTGAATCCGCTTTTCTCGACAAGATGGACCTTCACGTTCATGTACCCGCGGGCGCGATTCCCAAGGACGGCCCCAGTGCGGGAGTTACAATGCTTGCGGCTCTTACATCGCTTCTTACCGGACGCCTGGTAAAAACAGACGTGGCAATGACGGGTGAGATAACGCTCAGGGGCCTTGTGCTCCCCGTAGGCGGCGTAAAAGAAAAAGTGCTGGCCGCTCACAGGGCTGGTCTGAAGCGCGTGATCCTTCCCCAGCGCAACGAAAAGGACCTCCCGGATATTCCGGAGGAGGTTGCCAGCGAAATGGACCTGGTCTTTGTGCACAGGATGGAGGAAGTCCTGGATGCCGTTCTTGAACCTGCTGGTGCAAAGAGCACGACTGGAAACAAACCGGGAAGAAAACCGGGGAAAAAATCACGGAAAAAACAGTCCAGGAAAACCTCGTCCTCATCGGCACAGTCAACGCCCCAGGCATAGGTATCGTACATGGCGCCCAATGCTGGCAGGGCTCGCAGTATTTTCAAATCCGGTCGTTTTTATGCAGGTCTGGTTATTGCTGCGGCAGTTGCAACCTCTCTGTGCTTTTTCACGCTTACCGAATCAGGTGGTTATGAAAGCTCCCTAATAATATCTATCGTGCTTTCCCTTATGGCCGGCATCATCGCATCCGGCGAACCGCGCCGTGTTCGAGAGGCCATCGGCCCTCACCCGGGCGCGCTCAGGCCGGCATTGAGGCTGTATCTCAATGTAACATCCGCCTCCCTCACCATGGTGGCGCTTGCCATGGTGATCAGTTACATCAATCTGCTGAGGGCGCCCAGCTGTGATGCATGGGAGTCGGCCGCGTTCTATCTTCTCGGTCCTGCTGCATCCGTTATTCTGGCCTGTGCATGGGGGCTGTCAGCCGGGCTTCTGTTCAGATCCCGCTTCGTACCTGAGGCCGTATTCAGTTTAATATGGGCATTATGCGTGTTCTCGGGTTTCTACAGGTTCATGAACACACCGGCGGTGTTTTCTTACGGCCAGTTTTACGGCTGGTTTGCAGGCCCGCTTTATGATGAGCTTGTACAGATCAACGACGCCTTCATTACTTTCAGGGCAGGTACAATGCTGCAGGCGGCGGCGGTCCTGTCCATCTGCCACGCCCTGACCGTGCCCGAAACCATGAGTTTCAGTTTCAGGAGAGTCAAAAAAGGCAGGCTGTTTTATGCCGCAGGATTCACGGTGCTTTTCGTATGTCTGCATATTGCCGGGCCCGCGCTCGGCCACAGAAAAAGCCTGCGGGATATTCTGTCCGCTCTTGACAGATCGATTGAAAAAGACGGCGTACGTGTGCATTTTCCTGCAACAGTTAAGTACGAAGACGCACAGCTCCTTGCCGGAGACGCTCGTGTCAGAATCATTCAACTCAGGCGATTCTTTGAGATTGAAAAGAATCCGGAAATCAAAATACTTGTTTTTAAATCACCCGAACAGAAAAGGCGTATGACCGGAGCAGGCAGTGTGAGCATTGCAAAGCCATGGCGCAGGGAAATTCTCATCAACATGTCTGCATTTCCTCATCCTGTATTAAAGCACGAGCTTGCTCATGCGATGGCGGCATCTTTTGCCCCGGGACCGTTCAAAGTGGCCGGGGGAATTGTTCCCGTTCCCGGACTCATAGAGGGACTTGCCGTGGCAGCCGACTTCAGGGCCAGGGACGGACTTACACCTCATCAGTATTCGGCGGCAATGTTCGAGCTGGATCTTATTCCCCCCCTGTCGGAAATGATGTCGGTGGGATTCCTTGGCCGTAACCAGCGAACCAGCTACACCGCCGCAGGTTCGTTTCTGAAGTTTTTTCATCAGAAGTACGGTGCAGATGAAATGAGGAAACTGTACAGAACAGCGGATTTTTCTTCCACACCAGGCAGAAGCCTCGGTGAACTGGAAAGACAGTGGCATGCATTTCTGAAAACGGTTCATGTTGATCCGGTTCTCAGGGATCTCGTGGCTTTGAGATTTGATGTCCCCGGCACTGTTGAAAAACAATGCGTTCACGAAGTCGCACAGCTGAATGACAGAGCCTTTGACAGTCTGGCATCGGGATGTACGCAATGCGCCATTGAGCATATGGAAAAGGCTTTCGAAAAAAGCGGCCGTACAGTCCGGCAGGAGCTGAGATTGATTAATACCATGCTTGACGCTGGAAAAGATGACGAGGCTTTTGAACTGGTTTCGTGTTTAAGAAAAAGAAAAGAAGCCAAAGGGCACTTTCTTGCCGTTTTACGCGGGATTGAGGCGGATATCGCATGGAGAAGGGGCGAATACACACGCGCTGCTGAACTTTATGACGAACTTGTGCCGCTTGCGGGCTTCGGTGCACGTGCACGTCTCCTTGTTGCAAAAACTCACGGCGCCCGGATGCTTGAAAGAGGTTCGGCTTTGAGAGATTTTTTTGCAGGAAGAAGAAATCAGGACGCTCTGACAGGTGCTCGGAAACTCCTGGCTCTTACGCGTGCGGCCCTGGATTTGAAGGAAGACGGGCTCGTCCGCTATCTGATGGCCCGCCGCTACCTGGCTGCTGATGACGTTCACGGCGCCATTGAGTCGCTGGAAGATGCACTGTCACTGGGGCTTGAGTCGCCGCTCGTAAGATATGAGGCCCTCAGGCTGAAGGCTGTGTGCCTTTTAAGACTTGGAAAAATTCGCCAGGCCAGAAAACTGTTTATGCTGGTCAGAGGTGACGCAGGGATATCCGAAGGACTGAAAACAGCACTTGATGACTGGACAGACCGATGCGACATCATGCTCGAACTGAAGAAGGAGGGAAAATGACGCCTGATAAGCCGAGTGATCCTGAAATCATAAAACTCCAGCTCCCCACAGGGACCGCAGGTGTAACAGACCCCTCAGACGGATATGCACTTGTTTCGATACACGGCCTTCCCGGGTCTGTCCGGGACTTCAGGTGGCTTGGTTCATGCATCGAAGGCCCACTGAGATTTGTACGCATCGACATGCCCGGTTTTGGAACAACGGATGCTGCAAACATCAGGGATTCCTCCATTCCGTCACGGGCTGAATTTATTTTAAGGGTGCTCGATTCACTCGACATCGAGCAATTTGTGATTCTAGGTCATTCAATGGGCGGACCTGTTGCAATGGAACTGGCGGCAAAGCATTCAGACCGTGTAAGAGGGCTCGTCCTGCTGTCCAGTGTTGGTCTCAGGCCGCATAAGCTGTTAAGATCCACTCCTCACATAAACCTTATTACGCGTGCACTCGACGTCGGTCTGCTCAGAAGGGTTATGATAGGAAGAATACGCAGTCATTTTGTTAAGGCGGGCTTTCCTTCATCCACAAAGGATGACGCCATTGTTCAGTGCATAAGATGGGTTAATGCTACAGACTTTGAGCTCATCAACCGGGATGTAAAAGCACTTGAAATACCCTGTTTTCTCGCCTGGGCCCTTGACGACGCATGGATCGAGGAAGACGTGTTCAGGGAACTTGCAAATTCGTGCCCTTCCGGGCCGAGGCTGGAGTTCGACGAAGGGGGCCACAACATACAGAAAACGCATGCCGTAGAGATCGGTGAGGCGCTTTTAGAATGGGTGCCCTGGGTTCTGAAGGATGTCCGTCTTTCGGGCTGTGACTGATCGGACGATACACAAGACCTCTGTGAAAAATACATAAAAGTATCTTCATAATTGTCACATTATGCAGAGTCCGGGTATGCTGTATGTACGGGGTTAAATCATGAAGGGAACACTTCAAGTAACCAGGTCTGTGTCTGCCGCGACATCGGTTGCCATGATTCCTTTTTCATTAATCATATGCGGTCTCGTCTGTGCAACTGAAGTCCCTGTCGGGAGAGCTTCAATTCAGAGCTGGACAACTTTTTTTCTTGCAGGGATTGAGAGTACACTCGAAATCAATCGTGCCGTAATACTTTACTTCATCTATACCGCGATTGTTCTTCTGATAAGGCCCGAAAGCTCCCTGGGCAGGCGCATGACAAAGCTGCTGCTTGCAGTTCCGGCATTCCTGATTTCTGTTTACGGCTACCTGGTTCTGACGGAATACGAACGCTTCTCCGGCTACCCGCCCTTTGTAATTATTTACACGCTTCTGGCCCTGTACCTTATGGCATGGTCTCTCATTCTCTACAGTTCGGGCGGGGGCGTATCAAAGTCAGTCGTTGTTGCAGCCGCTGTAACCGGTCTGGCAGGTTTCATGGTTTCGTACGTTCTCAACAGGATGCTCTTTCCCCTCAGCTACGAGACCCTGCATGTCAGTACTTCCATGGTATCCTTCCTGCTTCTCAACACGAGCCTGGCTTGTGTGTTCCTGCTTCTTGCAGAACACAGGGACCCCGGCAGAAACAGGATTTTTTACTTCACATCCGCTGTTCTGGGGATACACGTTCTGCTGCTGGCAGGACCTCTTGCGTCTACAGAGTACTGCGGCGAATACAGGTCTCTGTACGTAAGATACGGTGTTAACGGACCCGCTCTGGCATCAAGGCCGGACACATTTTCTATAGATGAAGCCGCAGGCGTTGACGAATCTGTTTTTGACGGACGTGGGGAACATCTTTTCAGCATTGAATCGAATCTTCCGGTGCTTCCCCGCAGGTTCAAACTGAAAAAATATCACATACTCCTGATTACGGTTGAAGCTCTGCGCTACAGGGATACGTCTTTTGGAGACACCGAATCTGACCTGACCGGGAACCTGCGTAAATTCGCCGAAAAGGATGCAGTGCTGTTCACGAGGGCATATGCTCCCGCCCCGGGGACTCTGCAGTCATTCTCGAGCATATTTTCCATGACCTATCCTTCATTCAGCAGAATAAGGATGAAAGAGACACGGTGGCACGGAGAACTGCCGGAAGATGCCATTACTGTTGCGGATGTGCTGGTAAAAAATAAATATGAGACTTACTATGCCGGTCATAATTTCAAGAAGCATTTCAGTAAAGGCGGCCTTATCAGCGGCCTGCATCAGGGGTTCAGAAAAAAGGCCTTTGTAAACCCGCCCAGGGGCGCTTTAACCAATCCGAATGTGGATATCAGGGTTCTGGGCAAGGCAAGAAGCCGGATAAAAAAGTACGGTAAACGCAGGAAGCGTTCTTTTGGATGGGTGTTTTTTGAAAGCCCCCACTACCCGTATCTGAAGCACTACGAAGACATGCCGTATGAAACAAAGTACGATCTTTACAGGCAGGAAATCCGGTACGTTGATGAACAGCTGGGCCAGCTGTTTGATTTTCTTCGCAGTCAAAAGCTCATGAGAAAAACAATAATAATCATATCCGGAGATCACGGCGAGGCATTCGGCGAACACAGGACGAACACACATGCGGATATTTACAATGAGACCATGCACGTGCCGCTGCTGATTCATGTGCCCGGAATGAAGCCATCTGTCGTGGACGGCCCTGTTTCACTTTCTTATGTGTTTCCGTGGCTTTTTCTCAAGGGTCCCAGAAAAATCAGAAATGCCGCGCTTGAGAGAATCCGGAAAGATGTCGCTCCGATGATGGCACGTACTGACAATGCGGTAGTACTGGAAATGCTCGCACCCGAAGGTGTACGCTTTGCACTGGTTTTCAGAGATTACAAGGTTTTATTCGATGGTCCTTCGGGTCTTATGGAACTCTACGATCTTGAGAAAGACCCGCTGGAGAAGAAGAACATCTACAAAAAAGGCACACAGCCTTCGGATCGTATGAAGAAGCTTGTCGGCAGATATCTTCAGTTCAGGTCACTGAGGAGCAGGGCTTTGAGCGAATTGTAACGCGAGGATTTCAGAGTTTCTGCCTGTCGGTTCTGATGACGGGAATTGTGGCTGCATCCACGCAGCTCTTGTCAGGGGCAACTCCGCGTACCCTCATGAGCATGTCCCTGTTCCACAGCCCCACACATATATTTACGTTATCAGCTTTCCACGATTCAGGAATCTTCATCGTATGCGTGTCCCTGAGTATCTCTCCGGTCTTCCATTTTTTAAATGGGTAGAGCCTGTTGAGGGGTTTGTGTTTGTCCCTAATTTTCTTTTCGCCCCTGGCGCTGAGCTGAACCCATACAGACCATCCGGCAAGCGGACGTTTCAGCTCCCAGAAATGGCTCAGTTCGATTTCCTCTCCCGGTCTTACTTCATTCCCTCTGACATTCAATCCGTGATAAACAGCCGTATCATCAAGGACGGCACCTGAGGGATAGCGAATCCAGGGAAGCTCGAGAAAAGTGTTTTCAGCAATATAATTATTCTTATCCCATTCTTCTTCTTTTTCCTGTTCTGTACTGTCGTCGTCTTCGGCGATATATCCAAGACTTTCAAGCTGCTGCCGGACCAGGGGATCTATTTCCTGTACTTCTTCCGTCTCTGTACCGGATTCGTACCTTGCGATTTCGGTTTCGATGATGCTCTTCATTTTTCGGGCGATCTCCCCGTTGTTTTTTATTACATTTCGGGTTTCGGCGGGATCCTTTTTCAGGTCATAAAGTTCATCAGGCCAGTCGGTGTAATAGTGGTATTTCCATTCAGGTCCCGTAAGAGTGTATTTCTTCCCGGGTTCCCAGTTGCGCCTGCGATGGGATCTTTCAGAAAAAACGTATTTGCGCTTCGGTCCGTTTTTAAGGAGGTCGACACCCTGAAACTGATCGCGCTCATTTTTTGTAAGCTCGATACCGGCCGCTTCTACCACGGTGGGCACGATGTCTATGAGAGAAGACACCCCGCTACGTCGGGTTCCCGCGTAATCACCGCCATCCGGGAGTTTGATAATAAGCGGAACATGAAGCTGTTCATCATAGATTCTGCCGTGATCAATCCAGTAATGCTGTCCCATTCCTTCTCCATGATCACCAGTGATAACTATTATGGAATCGTCAAACACTCCTTTCTTTTTCAATATATCGAAAAGCCTGTTGACCTGGGAGTCCACATAACGGATTTCACCGTCATATCGATTGTTTTTATGGAGAACATACGAAACCATGTTGGGCACTTTTTTCTGCTTTAAAAACTTTCTGATGCCCTTTTTCTTTATGAACATATTCCGGTATTTGCCGGGGGCGGAATACGGCTCGTGCGGATCCCAGTAGTGAACCCACAGGAACAGCGGGCGACCCGAGTTTTTTTTCAGCCACGAAAAGAGTTTTTTGTTGGTGGATGCCGCCCGCCTTGATATGGACTTCGGTTCATCGAACTTTTCAAAGCCCTCTGACAGGCCTGAATGTTTCTTGACCGGGGCCGCGCTTACGAATCCCGCTGTCGCATACCCGGCCCTTGCGGCTATCTGTGCGAAAGTCGCGAGACCTTCCGATGTATCGAGCGGGCTTTTAATACTGGACATATTCGCCTTTATGCCGTGCTTGAGCGTTAATGTTGAAGTCATCAGTGATACATGGGCCGGAAGAGTCGTACCCATGGGCGTCATGGTCCTTTCAAAAAGGATTCCGTTGAGTGCAAGTTCGTCGATGGCGGGCGATGTATTCCGGAAATAGCCGTAACAGCCCAGGTGATCCGCCCTCAGAGTGTCTATGGTTATGAATATGATGTCGGGACGCGTTGATTTCTTTTTTACAGGAAGCTCTTTCTGAGGAGCCGGAGGCTCACTATCATGTCCGCATCCCATGGTGAATACAGGCGGGACAAGGAATAAGGCCATGAGAATGATTCTCAACGAATTATGTTTTGTTATCAGGCTCATTGCACTCGTAATCTTTCTCGTACCTGAAGATTAATGTATTCGCTTGCTTTACATCAAACCTTAATTATTATTCAGATTACAGGAGGGTACAGTATGACCGAAAGGGGAATGACGAATTGCTACAAAGCACTGATTGCAAAACATCTATGCTGATAATAATGCGATATTTCTAAATGTACGATTACAGAAGTACAGAAGTCTGCCTTATAATAATACAGGCACATGACAGACGCGGGGTGTTCGGTGAGACCGTTGAAGGAAGGTTCGTGCCGAATGATTCAGGAATGGCCGTTGTTGATGAATGGAAAGAAACATTGAGCCTGTTTCCGGACATCACCGAACACATATCGGAGCTTACAGACCGGGAGTTCAGGTGCATAACGGCAGGGAGAATACAGAAGCCTGATGATGTGCCGGCATACGATCCACTGGAACAGGATGCTGAACAGGATATTACGGATCAGCCACTTCCTGAATTTTCAGAATCAGAACACCAACTGCCCGGGCGATATGATCCCGATCCTTCAGGGGAGGGTGCGGACGTTCAGTCAGGATACAGCCCTGTGAGTTACACAAATGTCGAATATGCGCCTCAGGACTACGCGCCCGCTGATTATAGATCCGTTGATTACACTACCGCTGAATACGCTTCAATAGGATACAGCTTAAGCGAATATGCACCGGCCGACTATGCGAGTGCTTACGTTGTGCACTCCTGCAGGATGGAGCCCCTCGTTCGCAGGTTCATGGATTCAAGCACTGCGAGGATAAACGCGATGTTGGGGAAAACGGGACGGCCTCTGTGGAATAATGATTACGTGGAACAGGTGATCACTGACGAAGAGCAGCTCAAACGCATACTGGAAAAAACATTCAGAAAATATTCCGACCGGAGTGACGGATCATAAACGCATCACCGGATCGCATGAACAAGGCCGTTCATGTGGATGTCCGTTTTTATCTGTTCAACTTCCCTGAAACCCGCTGACTCGAGATCCTCTCTAACTTCGTCAAAGGTAAAACATCCGCCGGTTTTTGTGCGCACCAGCATGTTTACGGCAAAAAGCGCGGCAGGGGCGGGGCCAGTCCGGTCAGGATCGAGAATATGATCCCTCACTATTATCCGGCCCGAGGGAACAAGCGCACGGTAAATTTTTTCAAAAAGCGCTCTGTTTTCCTTTCGTCCCTGCTGATGAATGATGGCGGACACCCATGCAAGGTCGTGATTTCCCGGAAGCTCGTCATTTTCGAAATCTCCTGATTCGAAAACAACCCTGTCCGAAAGTCCCTCGTTTGCAATGTACTCCTGTGCAATCGAAGTTACTTCAGGAAGATCGAAGTGTGTGACATTCAGGGTCTTATTCCGCTTAAGAAACTCCATTGTGTAGGTTCCGGGGCCTGCGCCCACGTCAAGGATGCGTTTTACGCCTGAAAGTTCCAGGCTCGCTGTGGCGTCGGCCGCCCTCATTCTTCCAATATCGTGCATTGCGCCGATGAAGGCCTTGAGCGACTTCTTCTGTCTCGCAGCCCTGCCGGACGGGACAACGGGCCCGCCCGTTCTAACCGTCTCCGCAAGCCTGGCCCAGCTTGTAAAAAGGTGGCAGTTATGGTTCATCATATGCCACAGGGATTCATCTCCTTCAGAGGACAGTAAAGATGCTGTTTCCTCATCCACGCTGTAGATATCGTTTTTCTTCCTGATTATTCCGGTGGCGCTGAGAGCGTCGAGCAGAATGGACATGGCACGGGCATCCGAGCCGGTTGAATCAGCCATGTCCTGTGCGCCACGAGGCTTTTTGTGAAGAAGGGTGAATACGTCCAGGTCAATCGCTGCAAGGAACACTGAAACCGTTTTATAGCCGGTTGCAAGTTCCATGATGCTCTTTCTGTTCCAGTTTTTCATTTTACGTTTTAAAATCCGGCCTGGGCTTTAAAAAACACGAATGAGGGACCGGAACCAATCTGACCGAACTTGGTCTCTCTTCCGCCGAAGAGCATGTATGCACCCGCAATCAGTTCCAGGGAACCCCATGGTATTACGGATATCTGCGGATAAAGCATGTAGGAACTCATTGAACCGTTGTTGACGGCGCCCCGTCCATCGCTGTCGCGCTGGCCCAAGCCGAGTTCGGGACATGGAAGCTCGATATCATCGTCTTCCCTCGGGAGTTCAATAACCCCGAAAACGCGTATGCCGAGCCTGTCGCTTAAGAATTTTGTATCAGCCCCGGCAACGATGTAGTTGCCCATGTCGTGTGCACCGAAGTCGTCAATAAAGCCCCTTACGTACTGCGCGTTGAGGTAAAGCCACGATGCGAGTGTGTAGTCGGTTCCCACGGTTGCCTTGAGAAAGGGTGTGTCTTCAATCGTTGGTTCCTCGATTATCTCAGCGTCCTCTCCTATGTCGGTGAGATCCAGCATCATGTTTACCTCTTCCGGGAAAAACACGGCGCCCTCGAACCAGAGGCCGAGGTCATCGAGAAAGGGTATCTGCCCCGCGAGATCAAATCCCAGCACCTGTATGCGCGCGTACTGCATACTGACCAGTGAATTTACCTCCAGCCTTTCTTCCGGAAGAGGCTCAATGGTCGAGACTACGGAGCGGATGACGGGTATGTCCTCGAACCCCCTGTAATAGCTGAGCGACATGTCCCAGTTTCCGGCCAGCCAAGCCATCTTTACGCCTACCTGCGAGTTCTCGAAGGAAAAATCTGGAGTGTCAACTTCAACCACAGGCGTATTCATTTCATAAGTGTCCGGGTCGTTAAGGTAGATGGCCCTCAGATGTTCGCCCCTGGCCCTGTCCATCGGAGACGCGAAAGGCATTTCCTCGGTGGTGTCCGTAAGCGCTGTCGTTGCGGATGCCGGCAGAAGAGCAGGGGTGAAAAGGGGTACCCACACAGCCGTGAAAACCATGCTGCCGTACGGGTTGTAGTCTACCCTGAGCATCTGGTTGGCAATGTTTTCACCGAACATGAGGGGGTCTTCTATGTCATCGGGATTGAGATTATCAGTGGGGTTTATCATGTCCGCAGCGCCCCACTGAACTATCTGACGTCCGATTCGTATGTCCAGGCCGTCGGCCACGTCGACCAGATCGATGTAGGCTGCATCCGATTCCAGGAAGTAAGGGTCAATTGTGGAACGCTGCGTAAGGCCGAAGAGTTCAGTATCCCTGCTGAATCCCATGAAGATGAAATCAACGGCTCCGACGAAGCGGATGTGCTCATTGGCCAGGTAAGCGACTTCGGCCTCAAGCCTGTTTTCATTCCTGCTGAAGCCGGGCTCGTCCACCCTGTCCACGTCCGCCCTGAGATCGGTCTTGATCATGAGGCCGAATTCGGGCTCGGAAGCCGCCGACGGCATGGACATTAATGCGGCCATGAGTGCGCACAGTACTGCACACGGCCGCCTCTTGAAACGACGATTCGAAACCGACTTCACTTAGTGTCTCCTCAGAAGTGTGCGTTTTTTAAAAAGGCTGTCACTTACACCCGTGTTGGAGCGGACGTTGAAAAACTCGAGCACGCTGTGATGGTTCGATGTCTTGCTGTGAATCTCAATACGCGTGCAAAGAGGATGGCCCCCGTACTCCTTGAAGTTGCTGCGCTTCTGAACCTTTACTTTTTTTTCGCTTTCCGAATAGCAGTCTATATTGGTAACTACATAATTCTTCTTGAGGATGGTTATGTCCAGACGGGCCCATGCAGCATCCTTTCCCTTCTTCGGCGTCAGCTTGAGTTTCCATTCGGTGTCGTTTTCGCTTATCAGGGAAGCGTCGTAGAATTCCGACAAGGCACTCTGCGACATGTCGTCATAGTCAAAGTCGGAACCGAAAAAACCCTGATGGCGAACGTGGGAAGCAACTCTCTTAATCTTCTTGTAGGAAGGCAGGTACACGTACATCACGTTGTTCTCAAGCGTCAGTACTCCCATGCCCTTCAGCTCTGAAGGGGACGTAAAACGTATGAGCTTCTTGAAAAGCCCCTTTATTACTATGGTCATCTCAACTGTTTTGATCAGTTCGCCCTGCTCGTACACCGTCATTTTTGCGTTGTATGTCTGATCTTTTACCTTTAGAATCAGCTCGTCGGATTTTTTAAGAATCTCCTGAGGACTCAGGGCATTCGCCTCAAGCGAAAAAGCAAAAACAGAAAGCAGGATTAAAATGATTGTTTTTTTCATTTTTACCTCCGGACAGACGGCATGATTTTACCGTTCTTGATGTATTGGTCAATGTGATAACGCCTGTTCTACTTTTCGACCAGGGTCGTATAAAAGTCGAAAAATATTAACCTAATTGTCAGTCCAGTGATTTGACTTGATCGGATGGCTGAATATTGAAAATAAAAAGACCGTGAGCCTATGCCAGGCTGATTTCTCTTAGAATGTCTTCGGTTCCCCTGCCGGTTTTTGCAGAAAAAGCGATTACTTTCATATCAGGATATGGGGCCTTTACAGCCTTGAGGAGGGAAAGGGTTTTTGATGATTTTACCCGGTCTGTCTTGGTTGCCACGACCAGGAGCTTTTTACCGTGGTGAAGAACAAATTCGGCCAGATCTTTTTCTTCCTGTTCCAATCCCCTTCTGATGTCGACTATGAGAACGACCATGCGCAGCGTGCCTCTGCAGGAAAGGTACTCCTCCACCAGGGGTTTCCATCTCATCTGTTCCTGTTTTGATATTTTTGCATATCCATAACCGGGAAGATCCACAAAGTACAGCTCGGGACCGGTCGAAAGCCTTGCCCTGAAAAAGTTGATGTTCCTCGTACATCCGGGCGTGGAGCTGACGCGCACGAGGCCTTTGCGTTCCATGATGCGGTTCATCATGCTGCTTTTGCCCACGTTGGACCTTCCGGCAAAGGCGACTTCCGCCCGTGTCATGTCCGGCATGTTTTCTTCGGCGGAAGCGGAAGCGGCAAATGAAGACTGTACTACTCGTATCATCGGTTTCCTCTTCGAAAGATGGAGGTTTTTATCTGCCTGAACTCCGGAATTTTCAAAAGCCATGAAGCTGCAAAGAATATTATTACACCCGCGGTCACGGCCACAGCAAGAACGAGTATGTTGTGAACTGAATTTCCTCCGGTTTCCCAGTTTCCGAAGCCTTTGATGTACCAGACTCCGGCTCCCATAACAGCCGAGGCCACGGCCCATTTTATGCTTCTTCGGGCAAGCTGTCCGAATCCGAGTTTTCCCAGCATGCGCCTGAGCATGAATACGAGAAAAGCGGCCTGTGCGGTTGCCGCAAGCGTCATGGCAAGGGCAAGCCCGACGTGCAGAAGCCTGTACATGAGAAGCAGAGACAGAAGAGTAAAAGCGATAAGGGCTGCAATACCGCCCAGCACGGGAATTTTCGTGTTTTCATTTGCGTAAAAAACCTGCACCGTCTGCCTTACCACGGCTATTGCAAGCACCTGGAGCGACATGAACTTCAGCGTCTCGGCCGTGGCCCGCATCATGGGAAGAGTAAATTCGCCTCTCTGATAAAGAACGCTTATCACGGGCTCACCAAGCAGGACGAGTCCTGTGCAGGCGGGCAGCGCCACGTACAGGGCGGTACCAAGTGCATGGATGTACGTGGTTTTTATGCCTCTCAGGTTATTGCGCGCCCTGTATCTCGACAGCGTGGGAAGCGCTGCGGTTGCAAGCGCTGTCGCGAACACGGCCTGTGGCAGCTCCACAAGCCTGGATGCTATGTAAATGTAGGTGGGGGTTCCCTCGGGTAAAAGGGATGAAAACAGGCGTGAAAGTATCATCATCACCTGGTATGCGGCTGCGCCCAGAACCATGGGTGCGGTCAGTTTGAGTACCTTGATGACTCCCGGATGGCGGAAGTTGAAAGCCGGCAGAACCAGAAGGCCAGATTTTTTGAGAAATATTATCTGCAGTAAAAGCTGAAGTGTTCCTCCCGCAAGCACGCCTGGTGCGGTGGAGAATACCGAAGGAAAGCCCCGGTTCCACAGGGGCTCTGACAGCAGAGCTATTGAAGTTATTATGCTGATGTTGAGAAGTACGGGTGCGAATGCAGGAGCAAAGAAGCGCCTGTAACTGTTCAGTGCGCCTCCGGCAAGAGCCGTAAGGCTTACGAACAGCAGGTACGGGAAAAAATATCTCAACAGAGACACTGTCTGCTCGAATTTACCCGGTATGCGGGCGAATCCGGCTCCCGTGATGTATGTTATGGCTGGTGCTGCAGCTATTCCCAGCGCCACCAGGATAACGAGCACTGCAAAGGCAACGCCCGTCATGGATGCAAACATCCTGCGAGCGGCTTCATGTCCCTCTTTCTCGTGCGTGGACGTAAACACGGGCACAAAGGCAATGGCAAGTGATCCTTCGGCCGTGAGACGTCTCAGAGTGTTGGGGAAAGTGAAAGCCACGACAAAAATGTCAGAGCCCTGGCCGGCAAAGAAATGCATTATTACGGCATCGCGTATGAATCCGAGTATGCGGCTGGCGAATGTACATGCACCGACCAGCCCTGCGCGTCTGGTGACTGCCTGTGTCTCCCTGCTCATTACGGGGAAAATATCAGAGCTGATAATAAAAGGGTAGAAAAGGTATCAGGAGAACGGGCCTGATCAGCAGCCGCCTCTGGGTACGTCGGTCTTGTCGGACAGCTCATTCTTGCATTCGGGAATGTCGTTCTTCTCACAGAATGCCTTCTTGATTGCTTCCGGGCTGCGTCCGCGCATCTCGAAGCGGTTGTTCAACAGCCAGTTCGGGCTTCCGTGTATGTCCAGGTCCTTGGCCATCTTGTAGCTGGCTGAAAGAAGCTTTTTACCTTCGGGGCCTTCAAAGCATTTCTTGATGACGGCCGGGTCGATCTTGGCCTCTTTTGCACAGGATTCCCAGTCGCCGGACCTGATGTTCTTGTTTCTGCACCAGACGTAATCCATGAACTGGTAGTTCTTGGGATAATGGGCCTGTGCACAGATCTCCCTGAGATTCTCGTCTACCTCTCCCTGTCCGTGCATGGAAGTAAGCTTGCCGTCGCGCTCGTCACCGATGAACTGCACCTGGAAATCCATCTTTTTGTTGTTGCGCTTGAAGTTATCGATCACGGGCTTCATGGCGTCCAGCACCTTCACGCCGAAGGGACACTGGCTCATTACAAAAACGTCGAGACGGCGGGCTTTTTCGCTGCGGCATACCTTGTTTCCCTTGCAGGTATCGTCGTCGCAGTCCACCTTGCCGTTGCCGGTATCATCCTTGCCGTTGTCGCATATCTCGGACTTGGGATCCCACGTGCCCATCGAGAGCGTGTACAAGTCGCCTTTCTGTTCCATCCTTCTCTTGAGCCTGTTGTAGCCAGCTTCGACCTTCGTGCATTCCTTGCCGAACACGACGAGAGGAAGGTACTTGCCTTCAACCTTGTCAAACAGCTCTTTTCCTTCGGGCTGGCTGTAGTCGAGCTCCTTGATCTCGGCTCCTTCGAACAAATTCTTCAAAAATCCCTGAACCCGCGGGTTGTAGCATCTCGGTCCCTTGCACCGGTCGTCCTTGATAATCGTAATCGGAATCTTTACGGGCTTGGGTATTGATGCGCAGTATTCAGGCCTGTTTTTTCCCTTGTAGCCGTTGCAGAAGGCCCTGGCAAAGGAATCTGTTTCCCTGCCGCCGGCGTATTTTTCCCCGTTTACGAAAATGGTGGGGCTGCCGCGGGCTCCGGCCTTCTGAGAAGCCTCGTAGGACGCCTTGAGCAGCTGTTTTCCCTCTTCGCCGTCCTTGCAGGTCTTGATTTTATCAACCGGAATCTTGGCTTCCTGTGCGCACGCTTCCCATCCTTCGGGAATCTTGGTCCAGGTCTTGTTGACACATTCCAGGAAATCCAGCCACTGAGCGTAGGAACCATGCTTGTGGGCGCATATCTGAATTATGTTGCCCTCCACTTCCTTGTCGCCGTGCATGCTCGTGAGCTTGTCACCCTGGATTCTGCCGATGTATTCGAGGTTGAAGTCAACTGCACTACCAAGCTTCTTAACGGCAGGAACGACCGCTGCCACAACCCTGGCGCCATAGGGACACTTGGACATTATGTGAAATGTAACCCTGGATGCGCCGGGGTCGGTTTCTTCGCCACCCGCAGCACCTTCCTGGCCGGGCTTTGCCGGCTGACATCCTGCGTGGAGCAGGCAGACAATGATAGAAAAGGCAAGTAATTGCTTAAACATATTTTTTCCTCCCTTCGGCTTTAATAAGCCCTTCGGCTTTCCAGAGCCCTTCGGCTTTCCGAAGCCCTTCGGCTTCCTACTGCCTGATGATAACCCCCCGCGCCAAAAGCGCATTCCACCCTATGACGTTTTTATTTACATATGTCAAGCCCGGGGAAGGATGTCTGACTACATCATTCCTGTGGCTGGAAGTACGCCTGCTTAATTTACGAAAATCCGCACGCCCAGGCCGGCCGTGGTGTCCTTTGGCCCCGTAACCCTCTGGCTGAGTCCGAACTCTATGCCGAACTGACGTGAGACGTAACCGATACCGGCGGTTACGTTATGGGACTCGTCCCAGTCCTTGAAGAAATACCCCGTCCTGAGAGGGACAACGTCAGCCAGGAAGAGTTCGAGTCCGCCGTGATATTCGAAGGCCTCCTCGGAATGCGACGTAAAGTCCACGACAAATTCAAATTCGCCCGTAAACATGTCTGCTACGAAAAAGGCCACGGCAGGTGCGACCTCGATGGGAGCGAAAGCGCTTCCGGTATTGGTAAGGTTTTTACCCGCAATCCCCACCCCTATGAACTTTACCGGTCTAAGGAGCAGCCCGGCATCCATGGAGAAGGTGTTCAGAACGGCATCGCCTGATGATCCCAGAGCAGGACGGCCGTTGGGCCCGAGACCGCCGTGTGTCGCGTGCATGTATTTCCCGTTGACGCCGACCATGAACCAGTCGGTAAATGCACCCGCGATTCCGAGCCTCACGTCGAATTGATCATGATCAGTCGGACTGCTTGCAGTTCCCTTGTACGCAAATCCGAGTCCGGCCCCTACATAGGGAGAGGTAATAGAATCCACTACGGCCGCCCCGCCGAGGTGGCTGGACATCTCGGATCCATACTGGTACATGAGCTCCACGTGATAAAGCCTCAGCACCATCATGCCCGCCGGATTCGTGTACAGTGCAGATGTGGACGCTGCGGAAGCGTTTCCTCCGCCTCCCATTCCCAGCGGCCTTATGGTCAGGATCCTGTCCGTTCCCTGCAGATAATCGGAGCCTGATGCAGTGGATGAAAGCAGTACAACGCACATCGCGGCCGGAATAAACGCCCTGCACATTAAATTAATTTTACGAGAATTAACCGTGTCAGATATCATTTCGATTTTTTCCCTCACTTAATTAACTAACCCACATGGATTGCGCATGTCCATTTTGTGTCCATTTTTATTGATGTTTTTCAATTAATCCCGGCAGAAATGAAAATGAACTCAAGTCGTGGAATATGCGATATTTTCGTGACGTTTACAGCATTTTACGGTAGGCTCTTTCCGGTTTGAAGAACATATGTAATAAAAACCTTTTTAGAAAGGGGGGTTCTAAAGGCAAAGGAAATAACTGCACACAGGAAAGGTTAGTTAAATGAGATTCTTCAATGATCCTGATAAACTACTTAAGAACACCTCTTTGATAGATCGCTTTACCAGCTACATCAAGATTGACACTACATCCAGCAGCCATGCGGATCCTTTTCCTTCCAGCGAAGGTCAGCGCACCCTGGCCAGGCAGCTGGCAGAGGAACTGAAGGACCTGGGTCTTGATGATGTTGAAATCGATGAAAACTGCTACACAACCGGAAGACTGAAGGGCAACCGGGATGCGCCCACAATATGCTTTGCCGCCCACCTCGACACTTCTCCGGCGGCCTCGGGTGCAGACATCAAGCCCCTTTTTCATGAAAACTACGATGGAAAACCGATCAAGCTGCCAGCCGGGCCGGTAATAACGAAGGAAGACTGTCCGGAGCTCGAAGAAGCCATCGGCGATACCATTATCACGAGCGACGGGTCCACGCTTCTGGGCGGAGACAACAAGGCGGGCATTGCAATACTGATGGCCGCACTGGAAACTCTCAAAAACAATCCTGATATTCCGAGGCCCCCCATTGTAATCTGTTTTACTCCGGACGAGGAAATCGGCCTGGGGCCTGAAAAATTCCCAATGGAAAAGGTGAATGCAAAAGTGGCCTTTACAGTCGACGGCTGCACTGTCGGAGACGTGAACATCGAAACCTTTCATGCAGAAAGCGCTTTCGTGACTTTTGCGGGCATTGCCACGCATCCCGGGACTGCAAAGGGCAAACTCGTCAACGCCCTTCGCTACATGGGCGTTTTTCTCGACCGACTGCCCAGGAACATGGCCCCGGAAACAACAGAAGGACGCGAAGGCTTCATCCACCCCTACGAGATCAGCGGCGACGCGACTTCGTGCAAGCTTCACCTGATATTGAGGGATTTTGACGAGGCAAAGGTAAAGGAAGAGGGAGAACTGCTCAGGAAACTGGCAGCCGAAGTCGCATCGGCCGAACCCCGTCTGAAAGTGGACGTGGACATCAAGTTCTCCTACCCCAACATGCACGCCATCCTGGCCGAGAAACCCGAAATCGTGGAAAAGCTTCTGGATGCCGTGAAAAAGGCCGGGATCGAGCCGAAGCTGAACCCGGTGCGCGGCGGAACGGACGGGTCAAGGCTCACCCAGATGGGGCTGCCCACTCCGAACATATTCGTGGGCGGAACCAACTTCCACGGTCCCACGGAATGGCTTTCAACAAAGCAGGCGGCCCTTTCCGCCTGCACTGTCCTGAACCTGATTCAGCTTTATTCCGAATAGCCCGCCCGGGGGTCGTTACGGCGTAAGAATTCCAGGGGGCCGAAGCGGCTATCTGATCTCTGCAGTAAATGGAAGGAGCGCCAGAGGAGCGTCATTCTGTGCAACCGAAACAAACGGCAGCACGGCCTTTACGGCTGATTTCAGGCCGGCCGGGATCGGGAACATGGCCGGGGCTTCGTCAGTGCTGACCGTTTTCGTGATCTCGCTGTAAAGCTGCTCCAGAAGCGTCCTGCGCTCGGGAAGGTCAATCACGGGTGCGTCGGCTCGGATTTTTGAAACATGCCTCGCCCTTGAAGTTGCTTCGCTCAGGCCTCCGATGCGGTCTACGAGAAGGTGCCAGTGGGCCTGCGCCCCGCTCCATACCCTTCCACGGCCGAGCTCGTCCACGAGCCTGCTGTTGAAGCCCCTGCCCCTGCCTTCGACCACCTTGTCCAGGAACATGTTGTAGAAATGCCCAATTTTTTTCTGCAGCATGTTTCTTTCGTCGTCGGTGTAGGGCCTGAACCATGACTCCATGTCCGCACGCGCCCCGCGCTTCGTGATGGCGACGTTGACGCCGATCTTGTCAAGCAGGCCGCTTACGTCCGCCTTGCCGTAGAATATGCCGATGGATCCCGTAATGGTCGCGCTTTCGGCAAATATCTCGTCCGCCGCACTTGCAATGTAATATGCTCCGGATGCCGCCACAGAGCCCATCGATGCAATAACGGGCTTATGCTTTCTTACCGCCATGATCTCGCGCCACAGTATGTCAGCGGCAAGCGCGCTGCCTCCGGGGCTGTCTATGCGGAGCACGACGGCCTTGATGTCGTCGCTCTTTGCAACCTCGCGAAGCGTTCGCGTGAGCGTGGCCGCTCCCGCTGTCCTGTAACCCCAGAACGGGATTGTCATTGATTCACCGTCAACCATTGTACCCTCGATGTGAATAACGGCCACTTTCGGGCTTTTGAGCCATCGCTGTGGTTTATGGATCTCTGAACCGTAGTCCTCATCGAACGGCGATTCCGACCCCAGGGTTCTCCACACGGCCTCCTCGAGTTCGTCGTTGTAAACCAGCTCGTCCACCAGGCCGGCCTCGAGCGCCTCCTTTGCGACAAAGGGGCCGCTGTCGATGATTTCGGCGAGTTTTCCCTGATCGATTCCGCGATCGCGGGCGATGTCCGAGACAAAATGACCGTAGACGTTTGACAGGAGCGAATCCAGGGCCTCCTGCGCACTGTCGGTCGGGCCTGTTTGTGTAAACATTTCGGGCGAGCTCTTGTACCTGCCGATGCGGACTATGTCTGCCTTTACCCCGATCTTGTCCATAAGATCCGCAAGATAGTACTTGCTGGCCTTTATGCCCGTAAGCCGCACTCCGCCCGCGGGGTTTATCAGTATGCGATCGGCTCCGGCACATGCATAGTAGGCTGACCCGGAAGATCCGTTGAGATGGCAGATGACACTTTTTCCCGCTTCCCTGAGGGCGCTTATGCGCCTTCGGTAATCCTGCGCAATGGCAAGGGGAAGGGCCTCTCCCGAGGGCCTGATGAGCACGGCCTCCACATCGTCGTCGTGAGCCATATTTTCGAGAAGGCGGATTTGCCGGGCAAAGTCATAGGTTGAATCGGATTCAGAGATGTCTATGACCGGAATGCGCTTGATCTCCCACAGGGAGGCGTACTCCATTCCCGAGACCCTCGCCCACCAGGAATAGCTTACCATGTAGGGATTGGGCTCAACCCTGCCCGCGGTTCCGAACCCGGCTCCAAACGGAGCGAAGTTAAGGGCGATGGCGCCTTCGATGGTGTAGGCGACGTCTTCGTCCACGTTGAGAAAGCCTGAGCCCAGCCTGAGCTCGAGTCCGTCTACCACGTTCAGGCCGATGAGCGACCGCACGTCTATCGTGTTGTCGATGTCCGAGAAAATGACCTCGGCCCCCACGGACAGTATGTCCCTTGCAAGCGGCCTGATCGTGGTTCCGAATGCCCAGCGCCTGTTCACCTCCAGGTTGCCCAGCCGCGTGATGACCTGCGGAGTGGCGATATCGCGCACGGTCAGGGCGAAACCGAGCCAGTTTGCGGGTCTCAGCGAAAGCCCGAAGTCCGCGGTGTCCAGTCCGTCCAGGCCGAATGCGTACTCGGAAAAGATGTGCCTGTAGGCGAAACCGAAAGAAAGCCCGTCCGTCAGCCTGAGTGCGGCTCCGAGAGAAAACCTGTACCTTTCATCGAGCCCGAACACCTGTCTCTGAACGTCGGATGGAAAAAGGAGGTCGAGAGACGTTCCCACGGACAGCGGGCCGAAAACGTGAGACCCGAAATACAGCCCGTAACCTCCTCCCTCTGTAATGTCCTGCTGCTCCACGTTCACCGGGTAGGAGCCAAGGAACATCAGGCTCCAGGAATTGAGAAAACCCAAGTTGGCCGGGTTGACCTCGAGGGCAACGGGTTCGTCCTGCTCCACGATGGACGGCACGGGCAGTACGATGCCGTCCGTGGGCTCCCATGCATGCAGGCTGCCCGCGGCAAGCAGAACCACGACCGCCAGGGCCAGTGTCTTCTTTTTCAGAAATGGTTTCATACTCGTCCTCCCAATGGAGTAATAAATAACTCCTCTATGACCAGAGTAAAGCACGTGATTATCGTTATTAGCAATAATATCACCTGACAGGTAATATTATTGTGGTAATTTACAGACATAATTTTTGTGGTATTTTCCGTCTCAATTTCATATTCAGACGGGGTACCGGTTAGTAACAGACATGAGGAACAGAAAAATCACGCGCGGGCACGGATTCAGCACGCTGCCCGTATTCCTGGCCGCAATCAGCACCATTCTGGGCGCGGTCATGTTTCTGCGCTTCGGCTGGGCCGTGGGCCACCAGGGCATTCTGGGCGCTCTGCTGATAGTAATAGTAGGACACTGCATCACTGTTCCCACCGCGCTCGCAATCTCCGAGATCGCGACCAACCGCAAGGTCGAGGGCGGGGGCGAATATTACATAATATCCCGTTCGTTCGGCACCAACATAGGGTCGGCCATAGGCATCTCCCTCTACCTGTCGCAGGCCATTTCCGTTGCATTCTACCTGATTGCCTTTGCCCAGGCCTTTGTGCCCCTTTATCCTTTTATTGAACAGAAGCTGGGATTCACACCGGTGTCGCAGATGTTCTCCCTGCCAATGGCCGTCATCCTGGCGGCCGTTGTGCTCAAGCGGGGCGCTTCCATGGGCGTGTACATGCTCTACGGCGTGGTAGCCATTCTGACGGTTTCGCTTGCGGCATTTTTCGCGGGCGGAACATGGGACATGTCCGGCATAGACGGGGCTCTGAAGGGCATACCCGATCACCTGGAATGGGCCTACGTGTTCTCGGTCTGTTTTCCCGCGTTTACCGGCATGACGGCGGGCGTGGGGCTCAGCGGGGATCTGAAAAACCCGCGCAGGAGCATACCGCTGGGCACAATGCTGGGAACGGCCGTGGGCTTTGTCGTTTACATCCTGCTGATTCTAAAGCTCGCGGCCAATGCAAGTCCTTCGGAGCTCGCGGGCGACGAGCTCATAATGGCCAGGGTCGCCCTGTGGGGACCCATAATTCCCATAGGGCTGGCGGCTGCCACACTGTCGAGCGCGATAGGGTCGCTTCTTATTGCGCCCAGGACACTTCAGGCCCTTGCCGGTGACGGGGTGTTTCCGTGGGAGGGTGTCAACCGCGCCATGTCAAAGGGCATGGGAAAAGAGAACGAACCCCTTAACGCGACCCTGATCACGACCATCCTGATGCTCGTTATCGTTATGCTGGGAAACGTGAACCTGGTCGCCGGCATCATCTCGCAGTTCTTCATGGTCACCTACGGCAGCCTGTGCCTCATTTCTTTCCTGGAGCATTTTTCAGCAAACCCGTCCTACAGGCCCGTTTTCAGGTCGCGCTGGTGGGTGAGCCTCATCGGCGCTGTCGCCTGCTTCGTCATGATGCTGAACATGAACCTTTTCACGGCCGCAATCGCCATACTCATCATGGTGCTCCTGTACCGCAGCTCGGTGCGCAGTAACCGCAGCCGGGACCTTGCCATGGTCTTCAAGGGAGCGCTTTACCAGGCAAGCAGATGGATTCAGATCTGGCTTCAGAAAAAGCGTTCGCAGGTCAAGGGCGTGGACTGGAGACCGTCCTTTATCGCGATATCGGATTCGACCTTCGATCGCCTGGCCCTGTTCGATCTGCTCAGGTGGCTTTCACAGCGTTACGGTTTCGGCACCTACTTTCACTTCATACCCGGGAGGCTCGATTCCGAGACGAACGAGAGAGAGAACGTGGCGCTCGAGAAAGTCATCAGGCTGGCCGAAAGATCCCATGCCGGCATCTATGCGGCAACCATAATCTCTCCGTCCTTTACCACGGCGGTTGCTCAGATCATACAGGTGCCCGGCGTAAGCGGCATGGACAACAACGGGCTTCTTCTCGAGCTCAACCGGGACGAGATGACAAAGGACAGGCTCGACAACATCAGGATCGGCATAAACATGGCCCTGAGTGTGGGGCTCGACATCTGCCTTTACAGGTCATCCGATTACCGCTCGGGGTACCGCAGCAGCATTCACATATGGATTACGCGCAAGGAATTCGGGGCCGCCAACCTAATGATTCTGCTGGCCTACATAATCATGGGACACGAGGAATGGAAGGGAAGCGAGATATCGGTTTTTGCGGCCGTTCCCGAGGATGAGCAGGAAGACCAGAGGCTCGCGCTCGAGCAGCTCATCATGACCGGACGGATTCCGATTTCAACGCACAACGTCACGGTGCTTCCGTACGGTTCAAGGGACACCTACGAAGAGCTGGTGTCGTCGAAATCACAGGAGGCTGACCTGGTCATGGTGGGATTCACGCCCGGGCAGTTCATGGAGCACACAACGAAAATATTCGAGCGCTACAGAAACATACGCGACCTTCTCTTTGTCTGCGCGGCCGAAGAGGACATAGCCATAGTCACGCAGGAAGAAGCCGAAGAAAGCATTCTCTCCGGAGAAGAGACCGTGGAAGGCGAACCCGAACCGGAACCCGGACTGCCGAGGGACGGCTCAAAGCTTCCATGAGGATGAATTAGAAAAATGAAAGTTTTTATTACAGGCGGACTGGGTTTTGTGGGATCGAGCCTTTCGAAGAGGCTGGCGGTTGAGGGCCACGAAGTAACTGTCGTGGACATCGCGCCACGGCCGCCCGACAACTTTAATGACAGGACGCGGTACGTTTCGGCCGATACCACGGTGCCGGGCCCGTGGCAGAAAGCCGCGGCAGAAGCCGATCTCATAATAAACCTTGCCGGCGCAAGCATATTCAGGCGCTGGAATGACGATTACAAAAAGCTGCTTCGCGACTCCAGGATCCTTACCACGAAAAACCTGGTGGATGCGATTGAGCCCGACAGCACTACGGCCCTCATAAGCACGTCTGCAGTCGGGTATTACGGTTTCAGGCAGGATGAGGAACTGGACGAAAGCGGGAGGCCGGGGGACGATTTTCTGGCACAGCTGTGCGTGGACTGGGAAGCGGCCGCACTCGAGGCGCGAAAAAAGGGATCGCGCGTGGTGCTGACGCGTTTCGGGCTCGTGCTGGGACCGGGCGGAGGCGCGCTGGGTCAGATGCTGCCCGTGTTCAAGAGCTTTATCGGCGGGCCCATAGGAAGCGGCGGGCAGTGGTTTTCGTGGATTTACGTGAACGATCTTTTAAGAGCGTTTGAATTCGTGATCCATGACAGCTCAATCAAGGGCCCGGTGAATTTCTGCGCACCCGTTCCCGTCACCAACCGCGACATGGCGCGCGCGCTCGGAAAGGTCCTTAAAAGGCCGTCATTTATTAAAACGCCCGCATTCGCGCTCAAAGCCGTGTTCGGAGAATTCGGCTCGGTGCTTACCGAGGGGCAGAGGGTTGTTCCGAAAAAGCTCATGGACAGAGGATTTAGCTTCGATTATGCGCGAATAGAAGAAGCACTCAGGCAGGTTGCTGCAAAATAATTCTCAGGCGTGAAAAGTCACGCGTGATTTCTCAGGTGAAGCTCGGCAGGGCAGGGGTTCAGGTAGTACTGCTTTTTCAGGTAGTCCTCATCATATTTGCGCACATAGTGATTGATTAAAGTGACGGGCACGATGAGGGGAACGTGTCCATCCGCGTAGATCGAGATAATGCCGGCAAGCTCCTCTTTCTCGTCCCTGGAAAGTTTCTTTTTGAAATACCCCATCATGTGCATGAGCACGTTCGAGTGTTTCTTGGCCGTGGGCTTCAGCTTCATGGCGCCGAAGAGCAGGTTTTCGTAAGCGCCGATTCTTGCCGAAGGCCGCATCTTTTTCGCCTGCGACACGAACCTGCCGGTTTCGGTGTAGTGCTTCGGGCTGTGCGACATGAGCACGAGCTTGTGCCTCGTGTGAAAGTCAACAAGCTGCCCCATGCTGCGGCCTGAACCCAGAAACTCCCGCCAGCGCTTCATGACAAAGACGCTTTCGATGAAGTTTTCCCTCAGCGCCGCATCATGCAGACGCCCTTCGTCTTCCACCGGAATAAGCGGGAAGTGCTCCATGAAGGCGCGTGCGAAGATTCCGCTGCCATTTTTAGGACGTCCGTCTGCCGGGGAATAAACCTTTACGCGCTCCATGCCGCTGCTCGGGCTCCTGCTTTTGAAAATAAATCCGCACAAGCCTTCGCCCTCCAGCTCGCGCACCCTTTTTGCCGCCCATGAACGCATCACGTCTGTCAGGTCCCTGTGCGTGTTCAATGTCACGAGCCGTGGTTTTTCCACATCACCCTCGAGGCGCATGGGCTCGCGCGGCACCCCGAAGCCCGCTTCCACCTCGGGGCAGACGGACACGAAGGTGACATGGGGGCCGAGAGTTTCAGTAATGTACCTGTCACGCTTGTGGCCGCCGTCGTAGCGCACCTCATGGCCTAAAAGACACTCGCTTATTCCGATTACGGGCTTCTGTGTCATGTCCTGAAGGTTACCACGATGCGGTTTTACGGCAATGGCCTGCGCGTCCCGGCATCAGGCTTACGGCCCTGCATAAAGCGCCATGCCGCTGTCCAGGAGCTCCTGGTTCAAAAATCGGCCCTTTTTCAGAACTTTGTCCTTTGAAAGATTACCGGAATCGTACATTACGTCTGCAACATAGCGACCGTACATGTCGTGCCAGTGGGTTCTTAAGATCACCTTTTCAATCTTCCTTAGTTTTTTCTCCAGGAATCTTCTGGATTTTTCCCCTTCGTCAGTTCCCATCTCCGCAGCGTCAATGCCCCTGAGCCTTATTCTCTCGCGCTTGAGAACGTCGAATCCCAGGTCCATCCTCACGATGATGGTGTCGCCATCCACGACGCGCTCCACAAAGGCCTCGTAGGTGTAAAGGCCGGGAGAAGGGCGCTTGAGGGCTTTACCGGCCTTCGCCTTTTTATTCTTCTTCCCGCCGCCCGCGTACTCGTCCGCCTTGATTGCGTGTCTGAGCTGTTTTACCGACCATTTCTCCTCGGCCGCGCGGTTGATGTAAAAGAGCCTTTCCTCTTCAGTCGTGATCGGAAGAAGCAGGACGTGGGAGCTCCATGAAAGTGCTGCAAAATCGCCGCCCGAGGGAAGAGCGTCCGGGTAGGTCCTGTAGAAACTGATTGAACGGTAAAGGACTGTCTTGTGAAGGCTCAGGTCCTTTGCAAGAGTTTCCATGATTTTTGACGTGGACGCGGTCTCATCGTCGCCCAGAGTGGAATAAAGGCATCTGCCCATTTTCCAGTGTGTCCGGACCACTGTTTCCTTTGCTGCTCTTTCGAGTTTCGCACGGTTTTCAGAGATTATGCTGCTGAGCTCGTTTCTGAGTTTTTCGTACTGTTTTTCTGATTTTTTAATATTTGGCATAAGTGCACAATATTACGTAATAAAACAGCTGTAAATACTTTTTGTTGCTACAGTTGCTACGGTAGCAACAGACATAAATCAAAATGAGAATTTCATACTGAAAAGGCCAATTTACTGCGAATTTAGTAGTTATTAAGCCGTTTTAGTATGAAGTTCATAGTAAAAAGGCCATTTAACTATGAATTTCTCAAATTGATATACTATCAATTTGATCATCATCGTAGGGGCAGACCACCGTGTCTGCCCGTTACCCTCCATGCGGTGCCAGACACCCTTTTCGTAGGTGCTTTCGTAAGTGCCAGACACCCTTTTCGGGGGTGCCAGACCTGCCCGCCGTTTTACAAAGAATGCAACTTGTTATGAAAGACTGAATATAGTACCATATATGGACCGGAGGTGAGGAATGACGATAGAGACAGAAATACGCCCCATCACGTACCTGAAATCACGCGCGCCGGATCTGCTGAAGCAGGTGAATGAAACGCGTCGCCACGTGATTATCACACAGAACGGCGAGCCGAAAGCCGTTCTGCAGGATCCGGCCAGTTTCGAGGAGATGCGGGCTGCCCTGATGTTGATGAAGATGATATCCCTCGGCGAAAAAGCGATTCGGGAGGGAAACGTGATCGATAACGAAGATGTCTTCAGTGATCTGGAACAGCGTCTGAAAGATCGATGAATAAAAAATACAGGGTCAAATGGGCTCATCCCGCGCAGCTTGATCTTATGGAAATAGCCGGATTCATCTCGCAGGATCGTCCCGCAGTCGCACGCAAAATAGCAAAGAAGATACGCCGGAGAATATCCAGTCTGAAAACGTCACCTGAGCTGGGGAGGGTTGTGCCCGAACTCGAGAAACAGGGAATAACACAGTACAGAGAAATTATTATATCTCCGTGGCGCGTTATCTACAGGATTGACGAAAGAACCGTTTACATACTCCTCGTGGTGGACGGGCGCAGAAACCTGGAGGACGTTCTCTTCATGCGCCTGATGCGCTGAGAAGTTTTCGCAACCCCTCCATGCGGTGCCGGACACCCCTTTTCGGAGGTGCCGGACCTAACATATCCCCACAAAACCAGAAGATCCGAGAGCTGAAAAATATCAAGAAAAACAGCTAGCTAAACTTGCAAAGAGAAAGGCGCACATTGCATTTTC